>MTLD01000045.1_pt3 | contig 56303 bp, 51 predicted proteins | sample 1982471 | NCBI WGS metagenome assembly MTLD01 (sample SAMN05712604, study PRJNA340218) | biofilm metagenome | isolation source: sample SPM anode biofilm adapted to -50 mV | place: USA | collected 2012-02-03
TAAATGATTAAATGATTAAATGATTAAATGATCGGGTAATTTGCGCCCTCATTATTTTAAAATAACATAATCCTACTTTAAAGGAATAAATGATGACAGCTTACCACCAGAAGTTAAGATTAAGTATTGTCGCAGTCGCCGTGTCCATTGGATTGACTGGAACTCTTGCAGGTTGTAACGATGATAGTAATAATTCATCAACGACTGCGGAAACAGTAAAAGATACCGCTTATTATAAAGCAATGGCTGAAAGTCTGGTTGCTAAAATGACAACAGATGAAAAGCTAAACATGCTGGTCGGACCAGGCATGACTAATGAGAATGTCACAAACTTAAAATCAGATACCTCTGGTGTTGCCGGCTATATTAATGGGGTATTGAATACAGCAACAGGTCTGGATATTCCAGCGTCAAAACTGGCGGATGGTCCGGCAGGTATTCGTATTAATCCGACTCGAGATGGTGATTCCGGCACTTATTATGCCACCGGTTTTCCGGTAGGCACTTTGCTGGCTTCCACCTGGAACTCTGAACTTGTTAAAGAGGTTGGTGCTGCTGCTGGTAACGAAGCCAAAGAATACGGTGTCGACTTCTGGTTAGCACCAGGCATGAATATTCAGCGCAACCCATTGAACGGTCGTAACTTTGAATATTATTCTGAAGATCCATTAGTCGCGGGCGCAATTGCTGCCGCGGTGGTTTCTGGCGCGCAATCAGAAGGTATCGCAACGACTATCAAACATTTTGCAGCTAATAACTCCGAAACAAATCGCATGCAGGTGAACAATATTATTTCACCAAGAGCGTTGCGTGAAATTTATCTCCGTGGTTTCCAATATGCTGTTGAAAATGCTCAGCCATGGGCATTAATGACTTCGTACAATAAAGTCAACGGCACATATACTGGTCAGAGAACTGACTTGATAACCAATATCCTGCGTGATGAATGGGGATATCAGGGGCTGGTCATGAGTGACTGGTTTGCTGGCGACGATTCTTTGGCAATGATTAAAGCCGGTAACGATCTGGTTCAGCCTGGCGCAACAAACTATGTAACCGGTGAGCAATCACTTGATGTTTTGAAGGCAGCATATGCCAATAACCAGTTAAGTGACGATATTATTAACCGGGATGCAGTGCATATCCTGACACAAGCATTAAAAACGCCAACTAACAATAACTATACCGCCTCTAATAATCCGGATCTGAATGCTCATGCTGCTTTGGCAAAAGTCGCCGCTGAAGAAGGTATGGTTCTGTTAAAAAACATTTCAGCGCTGCCTATTACTCAAGACAAAAACAAAGTTGCCGCGTTTGGTATCGCTCAACTGACAACACGTAAAGGCGGTACCGGTAGTGGTGATGTAAATACTGCATATATCAAAAATATCATTGATGGTTTATCAGGTGAGTTCGCGGTTGATAGCACTTTAAAAACAACTTATTCCGATTGGTATGATGCAAACAAAACCCAGCAATGGGATGCATTCCACATGAATTACACATGGGCATGTGATGAGCCACAGCTGACAGATGAACAAATTACCACTGCTGCGGCAAATGATGATGTAGCTGTTATCAGTATTTCACGCATTGCCGGCGAAGGTAACGATCGCACAGCCGAAAAGGGTGATTACCTGCTGACGGATAATGAAAGCAATTTAATTGATAAAGTGTCTACTGCATTCCATGCGCAGGGAAAAAAGGTTGTAGTCGTTCTGAACGTGGGTGGTATTGTTGATACAGCCACCTGGGAAAGTAAAGTAGATGGTATTTTGCTTGCATATATGCCCGGACAGGAAGCGGGTGACGCAATAGCAGATCTCTTGTCTGGTGCTACCAACCCAAGTGGTAAACTGGCGCAAACGATCCCAGTCAGTTATTCCGATATTCCGTCCGCCGCATCATTTAATGGTGTTGATACTGATGGTAATGGAACTGTGGATACCAACTATTATGATGACGATATTTATGTTGGTTATCGTTACTATAATACGTTCAACAAGTCTGTTGCATATCCATTTGGTTATGGCCTGTCTTATACCACCTTTACTTATGGTAGTTCAGCCGTATCGGCAAACACCCTGGATAAAGGAGTTACGGGTAGTGTGACATTGACCACAACCATTACCAATACAGGTAGTGTGGCCGGTAAAGAAGTCGCTCAGGTTTATATCAACGCACCTGAAGTAAAACTGAAAAAACCAACTATCGAGCTGAAAGCCTTTGATAAAACAGATGAGCTTACAGCGGGTACATCTCAGACGCTGACTTTTGATATCCCTGCTAAATTACTGGCCAGTTTTGATTCAGCTAATAATCAGTGGATTGTCGAGCCAGGTGTTTATAAAGCCTATATCAGTCCATCGTCTGACGTTTCCTCTACTGAACCAGTTACTTTTACAGTCAGTAATGAGATTGTTGTCAGCAACACCTCGCCGAATGCATTGGCATTACCTGATGGTATAACTGAAGCCTCGTTTGTTACTGTAAGCGAATAAGGAATGGATGGCGGATCCTATATGGATCCGCCAAGTGAATCGGAAATATTGTACTGGAAAAACTATATAGACGTGGTCAAACTTAATTGACGACGTCTATATTCGCATTTCGGGGAAACATGCAGCCTTCATTGAATAATACAAAAGAATATTTATCACAAATATTCAGCAATCATTCTGGAATCAATCAGGAAATATGCAACATAGAGTTCGAAGGTTGTCAGTTTCAGGATTGCAATTTCACTGAAACAACGTTCAGGAAATGCCGCTTCATTGAATGCACCTTCACTCGCTGTAACCTCAGCGTAATGAAAGTTCCACAGAGCCAATTTACTGATGTGGTGTTTAATGAATGCAAACTGGTCGGCGTTGACTGGACCAGAGCCTCCTGGCCTCGCTTGGTTTTTTCAGTATCACTCAAATTCAACAAATGCATCATCAATGACTCATCGTTCTTTGGCCTGAATCTGGATGAAATCGTTATTGAGGAATGCAAAGCACATGATGTTGATTTCAGAGACGGAAGTTTTTGCCGGGCGAATCTTACATACACTGACTTCACAAATAGCCTGTTTGGTAAAACCAATCTTTCCGGTGCCGATTTTTCTGAAGCCACAAATTACGATATCGACATTTTTAACAACAAAATCAGTAAAGCCAGGTTCAGTCGTTATGAGGCTGTCCGGCTGCTAAACAGTGTAGATATTGAATTAGCCGATTAGCCTAAAGTAACCATCACAAAACCCTCGCCTTGACGTTCCTGCACAGTCAGGCATTCCTGTTCTGACGCTGTGATATTGCTTCAGATCGGCTCCTGCTGTGGTTCTTGCTATCGTTGTTACGCCATTGAACCAGGCGATGTTGGAATAGTAAGTAGTCTGCTGCTATCTTCAAATAGAGGATCCATCCACTTAGGGAGGCGATTATGAACAGTCGTGAAAAGGTTCTCGAGTATCTGTCCACCGATTACCACGTCACAGGCCTTACCGCCAGGGAAGCTGTTATCGGCATAACGCCGGATATGGCGATGTACCTGACTCAGGACGACAAGCATTTCTTCCAGCTCCATGGCGATGATCCATGTCATGAGGTTGCCAAGGCGTGTAATGCCGGGCATGTATGGCACGGTGACGAGAACATGAAATAGCGTTGTCAGGTCGGCGCGCGTTAATTAGCACGTGCAGGGCGGGCAGTATGTTCCAGGCCGACGACTCTGACGGGCCGCGGCCTTTAAACCACACAAATGACCTCAAAGGAAACTGTTACTCTGCAACAATTCTTTTTATAGTATTCCTGAAATCAAACAGATAAAGAGGTTCAGGAATGAAGGTGCTCTTTGCTGCAACAAGCCGATTTTGTGGTGCTGAGTTTGCCCGATAGCCCGGAATCGCATCATATTCTTAATCCGCAAACCATCCCGCAGATGAAACCGGGGAGTTTTCTGGCAGGAACCGCCGGATCCGGCAGATCCAATCTTCCGGCAAAATATCATCGCCACGCCGCATATTGGTGGTGTGACAGATATTTCCGTACAAGGGATATTCGAAGCCGCATGTGACAATATCCGCCGGTTACAAGCCGGAGAACCGATTCTTCATCGTCATGCCTGATGTATATCGGGCCAACTTATTGCAGAGGTGATAATGAAACCAAACGTCGTGCTTTACCGCAAAATTCCTGATGACCTGTTGGCAAAATTGCAGGAGCAATGTCAGGTCACTTATTTTGACGGCATCAATGCAGATAACCGTGCTGCTTTTATTAAAGCGTTAGCTGAGGCAGAAGGTGTTATCGGTGTTGGTCAGAAATTCTCTGATGAACTACTCACTGCCGCCCCCAGACTCAAAGCCGCTTCAACCATTTCGGTCGGCTATGACGATTTTGACGTGGCGAAACTGTCTGCCCGCGGTATTGCGCTGATGCATACCCCCGGCGTGCTGACTGAAACCACTGCGGACACCATTTTTACACTGGTACTCTGTGCCGCCCGCCGGATCACCGAACTGGCGGAAAAAGTGAAGAAAGGCGAATGGAAAGGCAGTATCGGGCCGGACTGGTACGGCTCGAATGTGCATGGCAAAACCATCGGGATTCTGGGGATGGGGCGTATCGGTTATGCCGTGGCTAAGCGTGCTCACTTTGGTTTTGGTATGAATGTGATTTATTACAACCGTTCCGCCAAACCAGAAGCCGAACAACAGTTAAACGCCCGTCGTTGCTCACTGGATGAAGTGCTGGCCGAAGCGGATTTTGTCTGTAACGTACTGCCGCTCATGCCGGAAACCCGCCACATCATTAATCGTGAAACAATGGCAAAAATGAAACCTTCTGCCTTTTTCATTAATGGCGGCCGCGGAGCATCCGTTGATGAAGCCGCACTGACAGAGGCATTAAAATCAGGCGTGATCAAAGGTGCCGGGTTGGATGTGTTTGAAACGGAACCGTTGCCGGTAAACTCGGAATTACTGTCGCTGCCGAATGTCGTCGCCCTGCCCCATATCGGTTCTGCCACCCACGAAACCCGCTATGAAATGTCAAAAATGGCGGTAGAAAATCTGCTGTCTGCGCTGAAAGGTGATCTGACAAAGCACTGCGTAAATCCGGAAATTTTACGCTGATATCCTGAGGTGATCAGTCCTCTCTGATCACCTTGTATTGCACCGCATACACTCCTTGTTCTGCCCCTCTGCATCAGTAACATACAAGCAATTCACTGATAAATAAGCGTCATTTTTTTTCATTAACCCGTTCCCATATGCCATGATTAAAGAGGATACTGATCCAGCGTACATTTCAACATGGAGCGCACGATGACCGATCCTGCATTATCTTCTTCTGATTTTCATGCTCAACCCGCGACACAAGTCTTACAGCGTGTCGACTCTCAGGCCGATGGTCTTTCCAGTGAACAAGTTCAGCAACGACAACAGCAATACGGGGCTAATCGCCTGACACCACCCGTTGGTGAAAGTAGCTGGTTAAAACTGTTACGCCAATTCAACAATGTGCTGATTTATGTGCTGATTGTGGCCGCCATCATGAGCTGGCTGCTGGGACGCTGGACGGATGGTGGCGTCATCTTTGCTGTCGTGATCATTAACGGTATCTTCGGATTTATTCAGGAAGGCAAAGCCGAACAGGCACTGGCCTCCATCCGCAGTATGTTGCGGGTACATACCCATGTATTGCGGGATGGCGTTCGTCAGCAGGTCGATTCCGAGGTGCTGGTTCCCGGTGATATTGTGTTGCTGGAATCAGGCGATCGGGTTCCGGCCGATCTGCGATTAATTGAAGGTATCAATTTAGCGGTACAGGAAAGTGCGCTGACCGGCGAATCGTTCAGCGTGCAAAAACAAGCTGATCCGGTCGCGCCGGAAACACCACTGGCAGAGCGGTTGTGTATGCTCTATGCCGGTACGCTGGTCACTCAGGGGCGCGCGCGCGGTGTCATTACTGCTATCGGTGATAATACCGAAATCGGCAAAATCGGCGATATGCTGCGCTCCGTTGAGCCAATGACTACCCCGTTGATGAAACAGCTCGGTGATCTGGGCCATGTCCTGACCAAAGCGATCCTGGCGCTCTCCGTTCTCACTTTTGCTTTTGGCTGGATCTGGCGGAATTACGCCATTGATGAACTGTTCATGGCGGTGGTCGGGCTGGCTGTTGCAGCTATTCCGGAAGGATTACCCGCTGTTATCACCATCACGCTGGCCATTGGTGTGCAGCGTATGGCCAGCCATAACGCCATTATCCGCCGCTTGCCGGCTGTGGAAACCCTCGGTTCGGTTTCTGTTATCTGTACCGATAAAACCGGCACGCTGACCCGTAATGAAATGAATGCGCAATCGGTGCGGCTCATCAATGGTGAGTTGTCTGTCAGCGGCGTTGGTTATCACCCGCAAGGTGACATTACCGCAGAAGAACAACCTCCGACCGAGGCTCAGCAATTAACCTTACAACGCCTCGCCACCGCCGCCATTCTCTGTAATGACGCCCGTTTTGATCAGGAAAGCCAGCCCTGGCAGTTGCATGGTGATCCGACTGAAGGGGCATTATTGATTCTGGCTGCGAAAGCAGGCTTAGACCCGGCATCTATCCAGCAAACCATTCCCCGGCTGGCTGAGATTCCGTTTGAATCAAGCCATGGCTATATGGTGACATTGCATCCCGCACCGGAAGGATCGCCGCAACCCTATCAGCTTCTGCTGAAAGGAGCGCCTGAAAAAGTGCTGGAAATGTGTACTCAAGTCTGGACGCCGACCGGAGCTTATCCGTTACATGCGGATAAATGGCAGCAAGCGATAGACAGCTTTGCGGCCCGGGGGCAACGCGTGCTCGCGCTGGCGGAAGCCGGTACAGCGGATACGGATATTTCCATTACCGATAAACCGGACGGCACTCCGGATCTCTCCGCGTATCAATTCAGTCTGCTGGGTCTGGTCGGCATCATGGATCCGCCACGGGAAGAAGCGCGCCATGCCATTGCACAATGTCAGCAAGCAGGCATCCGCGTCATTATGGTGACCGGTGATCATGCCAGCACCGCTGCAGCAATAGGTTCACAGCTTGGATTAAGTGAACCGCTGCAGGTGCTGACCGGCAGTGAACTGGAGCAGTTGGCGGATCATGAGTTACAGGCCAGAGCGGCAGAAATCGATATCGTTGCCCGCGCCACTCCCGCACATAAACTCAGACTGGTCGCCGCGTTACAGGCCGGCCAGCAGGTTGTGGCGATGACCGGTGACGGCGTTAATGATGCGCCGGCACTGAAACGTGCCGACATTGGTGTCGCCATGGGCATGAAAGGCACTGAAGCTGCCAAGGAAGCCGCCGGCATGGTATTGGCCGATGACAACTTTGCCACGTTACGTACCGCAGTGCTGGAAGGACGGACTGTCTATGACAATCTGCGCAAGGCGCTGGTTTTCCTGTTACCCACTAATGGTGGTCAGGCGCTGGTGATGGTCGCCGCTATTCTGCTTGGTATTACACTGCCAATCACTCCGGTACAGATCTTGTGGGTCAATATGGTCAGTGCCATCACATTGTCAGTCCCGCTCGTCTTTGACCGCGCCGCGCCGGATATAATGCAACGCTCTCCGCGTCAAAGTGACGATTCACTACTAAACGGCGCCCTGCTTTTCCGTATTGCCTTTGTCTCTGTACTGCTGATGGTGCTCACACTGACGCTCTATGACTGGAGTACATCACATCAGCCGGATCTATCCCGGGCCCGGACCGTTGCTATCAATAGTCTGGTCGTCGCCGAAATGGTCTATCTGATCAGTTGCCGGGCGCTGAATCATGCAACGCTGGATCTCACCAGCTGGCTGGGAAACGGTTATGCATTACTGGCCATTTTTGCGCTGACACTGATGCAGCTGGCACTGACTTATGTGCCTTTCATGAATACGCTGTTCGGCACAGCCCCGATTGATTTGCAGGATTGGCTCATAATTATCGGTAGCTGCCTGTTACTTTATCTGCTGATGGAAGCAGAAAAACAGCTCACGCCGCGCCTGCTCTTCAGGAAGGAAAAATCATGAAATCAGAGATGAAACATCCTCCTTTACGGAGAATCCCAACTGCGGTCTGGGTTCTGGGATTCGTCAGTATGCTGATGGATATTTCATCTGAACTGATCCACAGTTTGTTACCGTTGTTTATGGTAACGACACTTGGCGCCAGCACGCTGATGGTCGGTTTGATTGAAGGTCTGGCTGAAGCCACAGCCCTGATCGTTAAAGTGTTTTCAGGCGTGATCAGTGATTATTTTGGTAAACGGAAATGGCTGGCTGTTACCGGTTATGCACTGGGCGCACTTACCAAACCTGTTTTTGCGCTATCCAGCAGCATTGGTTTGGTTCTCACGGCCCGTTTAACCGATCGGATTGGTAAAGGCATTCGTGGTGCACCGCGTGATGCGCTGGTCGCGGATATAACGCCGCCCGAATTACGTGGTGCGGCCTTTGGCTTGCGCCAGTCGCTGGATACCGTCGGCGCGTTTGTCGGGCCATTGCTGGCTGTGGGCCTGATGCTGTTGTGGGCCAATGATTTCCGGGCTGTCTTCTGGGTAGCCGTGATCCCCGGATTTTTAGCGGTGTTCTTGCTGATTTTCGGTGTATCAGAACCGGAATCACACACTACGACACAACGTACCAATCCGCTGGTTATGGCTAATCTGCAACGACTGGATAGTCACTATTGGTGGATTGTCGGCATCGGCAGTATTTTCACGCTTGCCCGTTTCAGTGAAGCCTTTCTGGTGCTGCGGGCTCAGGATAGCGGTGTCCCGATCGCCTACATTCCTTTGGTCATGGTGCTGATGAATATCGTATATGCACTATCGGCATACCCTTTCGGACATTTATCCGATCATGTCAGTCGTTACAAAATACTGGCGTATGGTCTGGTGATGTTACTGGCAGCCGACCTGGCACTGGCTGTGGATGGTCACTGGAGTATTCTCCTGCTCGGTGTTGTGCTGTGGGGCCTGCATATGGGCTTAACCCAAGGCATTTTGGCCGCACTGGTGGCTGATACCGCCCCTGCTGATTTACGCGGCACCGCCTTTGGCTTTTTTAATCTGGCCAGTGGTGTGGCCATGCTGATCGCCAGCGTGGTTGCCGGCTGGCTGTGGGATAGTTTCGGCGCATCCACCACTTTTATCGCAGGTGCGGTATTTTGTCTGATTACACTGATTGGCTTGTTCATTCATCCGGAAACGAAGCGCCAGTAGTTCTTTTTTGTTACCCGTAACGACCCTGTTTATCACAAAAACACCTATTTTTGCCATGGAATAGTGACCCGCCTCATACTTTTAAATTTTCGAAATGGATCTTTCCATGGGACCGGTCCCATAATCATCTCATCGAATAGAAAATCTTCGTCAAATATCGATTACTGGTATTCACATCCAGAAGATATAGACCGTATATACCTGATTAATAAGGGCTTGTATGAGCAAGGAAATTGTAATTGTCACCTCGGCTTATGGGGCTGACACCGTCAGAGAGCTTGGCGGACAAGCAGCTCTGCTGCCGATGATTAAGGCCAGCGGCGCTGATGGGGTTGAGATCCGCCATGAATTGTTAACGCCAGCCGACCAACTGGATGATCTGGCCTCGCAAATCAGCGCTCATGGCCTGTTTGCCGTTTATTCCGTGCCGGAATCACTGCTGACAGAAGATGGTCAGCCAGAGCTGGAACGACTGGCGTTGCATCTGAAAAATGCTGCCCGTCTGAAAGCCCGCACGCTGAAACTACCACTGGGCTCAGTTACCAACGATACCGATTTAACCGGCATTACCGCGGTGCTCAAAGCACAACAGGTTAAGTTGTTGATTGAAAACGATCAAACCGTGGAAGGTGGTCGCATCAGCCCATTGATCACGTTCTTCGGCATGGTGGTTTCGCAGAAATTACCAGTTTCCATGACCTTTGATATGGCGAACTGGAACTGGCTGGATGAAGACGCCTTTGTCGCCGCCAGAGCACTGGCCGCTCAGGTTGCCTATGTGCATGTCAAAGCCAGCCATACCGACCAGGGCAAAGTAAAAGCTATCGCGCTGGATAACAGCGATGGCAGTTGGAAAGACTTGCTGGCAATGCTGCCGACCGATGTGCCCCGTGGTATCGAATTTCCACTGGAAGGCGCGGATCTGACTGAAGTAACCCGTTATTACGTGGCTAAATTGAAAGAGGTGTAATGATAAATGACAACACAAGCTCACACTAAATCTGCCGAACTCGATGTCGTCACCTTCGGTGAAGCCATGATGATGTTTGTCGCCACACAAACCGGTGATTTACATCGCGTGGAACAATTTGTTCGCCGTGCCGCTGGTGCAGAATTAAACGTCGCCATTGGTCTGGCGCGTCTTGAACTGAAATGTGGCTGGGTAAGCCGCCTGGGTAATGACTCTTTTGGCCGTTTTATTCAAGACACGCTGGATAAAGAACACGTTGATCGCCGGGCTGTCACCATTGATAACGCCTACCCTACCGGCTTTCAGCTTAAATCTAAAGCTGAAAATGGGACCGATCCCACCGTGGAGTATTTCCGCAAGGGATCAGCCGCCAGCCACCTCTCGTTGGCTGATTTTAACGAAGCGTATTTTAGCAGTGCCCGCCATCTGCATTTAAGCGGTGTGGCTGCAGCGTTGTCACCAACGTCATATGAATTATCCGCTTATGCCGCACAGTGGATGCGCGCACATGGCAAAACCGTTTCGTTTGATCCGAACCTGCGCCCTGTGCTGTGGCGCTCTGAAAAAGAGATGGTGACGCAACTGAACAAACTGGCTTTTGCCGCTGATTGGGTGCTGCCGGGAATGAAAGAAGGCCGCATTCTGACTGGTTTTACCACACCGGAAGCTGTTGCTGATTTTTATCTCGATGGTGGTGTGAAAGCCGTCGTGATTAAAACCGGTGAGGATGGTGCTTATTACAAAACAGCCGAGGGTGAAAAAGGCGTCGTTCCGGCTGTATTCGTGAAAAACGTGGTGGATACCGTAGGTGCTGGTGATGGTTTCGCCGTTGGCGTTATCAGCGCATTACTGGAAGGAAAAACAATAAAAAATGCAGTCGCTCGCGGTAACTTTATCGGTGCCCGGGCAATTCAGGTAATTGGTGATAGTGAAGGTCTTCCAACAAGAAAAGCTCTGATTGCAGAGATGACGATGACAGAAGAAACCGCTACGGTTTCTGCATAACAAATTAAAGAGGAACAAGTATGAATACTAAGCTCCCTGCCCCATCCAGATGGTGGCACATCATGCCGATTGTGTTTATTACCTACAGTCTGGCTTATCTTGACCGGGCCAATTACAGTTTTGCCGCGGCAGCCGGTATTAACGAAGACCTGGGCATCACCAAAGGGATGTCATCCCTGCTTGGTTCGCTGTTTTTCCTGGGCTATTTTTTCTTTCAGATCCCCGGCGCAATTTACGCTGAAAAGCGCAGTGTCCGGAAACTGATCTTCCTGTGCGTGCTGTTATGGGGTGCATGCGCCACATTAACTGGTCTCGTCAGTAATATTCCGATGCTGATCATCATCCGCTTCACGCTCGGGGTGGTGGAAGCGGCGGTAATGCCAGCGATGCTGATTTATATCAGTAACTGGTTTACTAAATCTGAACGCTCACGCGCCAATACCTTCCTGATCCTGGGTAACCCGGTCACGGTATTGTGGATGTCAGTATTATCCGGCTATCTGATCCAGGCGCTGGGCTGGCGTGAAATGTTTATTCTGGAAGGTTTTCCTGCCGTACTGTGGGCCTTCTACTGGTGGAAAACCGCGCGTGACAAACCGCAACAGGTGAATTGGCTGACTCAGCAAGAAAAAGATGATCTGAACGAGATCATGGTTAACGAGCAGAAGAATATCAAACCGGTTCGTAACTATGCGGAAGCGTTCAAATCCAAGAATGTGATCCTGTTGTGTGCACAATATTTCTGCTGGAGTATCGGTGTGTATGGCTTCGTGCTGTGGCTGCCATCCATCATCCGCGGTGCCTCCAATATGGGCATGGTAGAAACCGGCTGGTTGTCCTCTGTGCCTTATCTGGCCGCAACTATCGCGATGATCACCGTCTCCTGGCTGTCTGACCGTATGCAAAACCGCAAACTGTTTGTGTGGCCAATGCTGCTGATCGGCGCGATCTGCTTCCTCGGCTCCTTCCTTCTGGGTGCAGACAATTTCTGGTTGTCTTACACGCTGCTGGTGATTGCCGGTGCCTCCATGTATGCCCCGTATGGTCCGTTCTTCGCCATCATTCCTGAAATGCTGCCGAAAAATGTCGCCGGTGGCGCGATGGCGCTGATCAACAGCATGGGTGCATTAGGTTCCTTCATTGGTTCATGGGTTGTGGGTTATCTGAATGGTGCGACAGGCAGCCCCGGTGCGTCTTACATCTTCATGGGCAGTGCGCTGTTTGTGTCTGTCATCCTGACCCTGATCGTAAAACCAAACGCTGACGAGCAATCAGCGCAATCATTGCCACAAGCTGCTTAAGAGGGAATTAGCATGAAACCGAATGTTGTACTGTACAAAAAAATCCCTGCTGATCAGCTGGAACGTCTGCAAAGCCACTTCAATGTGGCTTTCTTTGAAGGCATTACCGATGCCAACCGTGCTGATTTTATCGGCGCACTCAGTAATGCAGAAGGACTGATTGGGGCTAGTTGCCCCATCACCGCCGACTACCTGAATGCAGCCCCGGCACTGCGCGCTATCTCCACCATTTCTGTCGGCGTTGACCAGTTTAATGTGCCTGATTTAACGGAACGGAAAATCAACCTGATGCATACCCCGAGTGTACTGACTGAAACCACCGCGGATACCATTTTCACGCTGGTGTTAAACAGCGCCCGCCGGGTGATTGAAATGGCAGAAATGGTGAAGGAAGGACGCTGGACCCGCAGTATCGGAGTCGATTGTTATGGCACCGATGTGAACGGTAAAACTATCGGCATTCTTGGTATGGGGCGTATTGGTTATGCCGTTGCCAAACGAGCGTATGCCGGTTTTGGCATGTCGGTGCTGTATTACAACGATATGGCTAATCCAATGGCAGAACAGGATTTCAAAGCTCGTCGCTGCGAGCTGGATGAACTGCTGGCACAATCTGATTTTGTCTGTGTAGTGCTGCCACTGCTGCCGGAAACTGAAAAGTTCATTGGTAAAGCACAGCTGCAGAAAATGAAATCAAGTGCCTTTTTGATCAATGGTTCCCGCGGCAAAATTGTCGATGAAGCCGCCTTGATTGAAGCCTTGCAACAAGGCGTGATCCGCGGTGCGGGGCTGGATGTTTTTGAGAAAGAACCGCTACCAGCCGATTCGCCTCTGTTGTCATTACCGAATGTTGTCGCCCTGCCGCATATCGGCTCGGCAACGCATGAAACCCGCTATGCGATGGTGCGTTGTGCTGTCGATAACCTGATTGCCGCACTCAATAACGACGTCTCAGTGAACTGTGTTAATCCGGCAGCCCGAGCCCGTTGATTGTCTAAAAGGAACTGAAGTATGCATCCTGTAATCCGGCAAGTAACTGAACGCATTCGTCATCGCAGTGAACGAAGTCGTCAGCAATATATCGAGCTGATGCAGCAGCAAGCCGCACAAGGAAGACCGCGGGCCCAACTGGCCTGCGGTAATCTGGCGCACGTGGTTGCCGCCTGCCCGCAGGCACAGAAATCCACATTGATGGATATGACACGTTGTAACGTCGGTATTATCACGGCTTATAACGACATGCTGAGCGCCCACCAGCCCTATGCCGACTATCCGGCACAAATCAAAGCGGTGGTTAGCGCGCTGGGTCATTCGGCGCAAGTGGCTGGCGGTGTACCGGCCATGTGTGATGGTGTCACGCAAGGTCAGGCTGGCATGGATCTGTCGCTGTTTTCCCGCGATGTCATTGCACAGGCCACCGCCGTGTCATTGAGTCATAACGCCTTTGACGCCACCTTACTGCTGGGGATCTGCGACAAAATCGCTCCCGGTCAATTGATGGGGGCGCTGGCCTTTGGTCATCTACCGACGGCGTTTATCCCAGCTGGCCCGATGAGCACCGGTATCAGCAATGATGAGAAAGTGCAGATCCGACAGCAATACGCGGCGGGGAAACTCGGTCGTGATGCCTTGCAGGAGATGGAAAATCAGGCCTATCACAGCCATGGTACCTGCACGTTTTACGGCACGGCCAATACCAATCAGCTGGTGTTTGAAGCGATGGGCCTGATGCTGCCCGGCTCGGCATTTGTACATCCTGACGATCCGCTGCGACTGGCGCTGACGGAAAAAGCCTCCTCACTGATCACCTCGCAAGTGGCGGGCAGTTCACAATATCGTCCGCTCTGGCAAATTGTTGACGAACGTTCGCTGGTCAACGGGCTAGTCGCATTGCTTGCCTCCGGTGGCAGTACCAACCATACCCTGCATATGGTTGCGGTAGCCCGTGCCGCCGGTTTACTACTGACGTGGGATGACTTCAGTGATCTTTCCGACGTAGTGCCGCTACTAGCCCGGGTTTACCCGAATGGTCCGGCAGATATTAACGCCTTCCATCAGGCTGGCGGTGTGCCGTTATTACTGAAACAACTCGCCGAACGCGGGTTGCTGAACACGGATGCACAAACATTCAGCGGCGATTTCAGTGCCCATTTCCACCAGCCATTTTTAGATAATGGCAAGCTGTACTGGCAGGAAGTGACTGAGTCAAAACAGCCCGATGTGATTGCAGCAAAAGATCAGGTATTTCATGTTTCCGGCGGTTTAAAACTGCTATCCGGCAATCTGGGGCGCGCGGTCATTAAAGTCAGTGCAGTAGCGCCTGAACACCAGATTGTGGAAGCGGATGCGCTGATTTTTGATTCACAACACGACGTTGAAACCGCTTATAAAGCCGGCCAATTAAATCGCGACGCCATCATTGTCGTGCGCTTTAGTGGCCCTGCCGCGAATGGTATGCCGGAACTGCACAAGTTAATGCCGATCCTCGGCAATGTGCAGAAAGCCGGCTACAAAGTCGCACTGGTCACCGATGGGCGGTTATCCGGCGCTTCCGGAAAAATTCCTGCCGCCATTCATGTCACTCCGGAAGCCGCTAAAGGCGGTCCGCTGGCGCATCTGAAAAACGGTGATCGCATTTTGCTGGATGCCACCGAAGGCAAGTTGGAAGTGTTAACGGATATCAGCCTGCGCGCAACAGCAAAACCCGACATACAGGCACAACACCGTGGCATGGGGCGCGAGCTTTTTTCGTTATTCCGCCAGAACGTTTCCAGCGCCGAACAAGGCGCCTGTGTACTGTTTTCTGACTCGACTGATTAATTGCAAGGAAAAAAGATGAACTGGAATTTATCTCCGGCCGCGATTTTTGCCGCCTCCCCGCTGGTCCCGGTCATGGTGATCGATGACCTGAATCAGGCGGTGCCGATGACACACGCGCTGGCTGCGGGTGGCATCACCGTATATGAAGTAACACTGCGCACCCCTGCCGCTCTGCAAGCCATCAAAGCAATCCGGGAAGCTTTGCCGGATGCACTGGTCGGTGCCGGCACCGTGCTGAACCCGCAACAATATGATGCCGCCGTTGAAGCCGGTGCGCAGTTTGTGATCTCGCCCGGCTGTACCGCTGAATTACTGCAACATGCCCGCCAGCAAGCCGTACCTTTAATTCCGGGTGTCGCCACTCCCAGTGAAATCATGACGGCATACAGCCTGGGCTATGATCATCTGAAGTTTTTCCCGGCAGAAGCCAACGGCGGAGCACCGGCTTTAAAGGCTATTTCAGCACCCTTGCCACAAATTCGGTTTTGTCCGACTGGCGGCATCAGCCCGAAAAACGTGCATGAATATCTGGCACTTTCTTGCGTGGGAACAGTGGGTGGATCGTGGATGTTACCGGCAGATGCGCTGAACCAAGGCAACTGGCAGCGAGTAACGCAATTATCCAAAGAAGCGGTTGAGTTGGTTAAATCACTACGCGGTTAATCATTTCGGTGATCAGAACTGTAGGAGATTCTGCATGAAAACATCAAAATTTAGTGACAGCCAAATCCTGGCCATTTTAAAACAAGCCGAAGCCGGGGCGCCGGTTCCGGAGCTTTGCCGTGAGCATGGCATGAGTTCAGCCACCTTCTATAAATGGCGCGCCAAGTCCGGTGGTATGGATGCATCCATGATGGCTCGTTTAAAAGAGCTGGAAGCTGAGAATGCCCGCCTCAAAAAAAATGTATGCCGAAGAACGCCTTAAAGCTGAGAACATCAAAGAGGCGATTGAAAAAAGTGGTAAAGCCGTCGCGCCGACGAGAGTTAGCGCAAAGATTCGACGCATTTTTTGTGATGCATAAAAAATAATTGCGACACCCTCACCAGAAATAAGCCCATCGAGTGAGGAACAGTGCTTGCGACCAAGCAACTTGTCCGGTTGTTGATATGAAATATACCTTTAAATCCAATAAATTTAATTCACATATTTATATTTATGTCAATCAAATTAACATTTAATGAATTTGCTAAACCGGTTTGGCTCACACTTTTTATTTTAAATTAATTTTTGTTGTGTTAGTTTCTTCATGCGCGATGGCAATGGAACGATTGTCAATCTCGCTAGGTTACCTAACTCTCTCTTTGAGATGTTACCTAACTGAAAAAAGCAAACCCATCGAAAGGTGGCGACGCAAAGTCTCCGGTCTAATGGAATTTTCCTATGATAGCGGGACCGCCAGTTTTGTATGCTTGCACGTCTTACGTGTTCGCTTCTTGATATTGCATTTTTACTCTGGCGTTTTGATGTGATGACGCCATACAACGCGGTGTTGTGACGTTCATATTCTTGATTCGGCGGCAGGGAAAAGTGATTTCAGGCAAGGCTGCGGACAACCTCGTCGGAGAAATTGAAAATATTATTCAATTAGCAGAGGTAATTAAGATGCGAATTAAAAATAATAATCCAGCAATTCCAATGCTGGGAATGTTCATGGGAATAACAACAGCGGGTTTCACCTCAGTAACGGTTGCCACGCCTTTACTACAACCAGGCCCAGAGCCTACCATCCATACGCAACAGGCATATGCGCCAGAGGACAATTTTACTGCGAAATGGACTCGTGCTGACGCGCGTCAGATCAAGCGTATGTCTAACCCAATGGCTGGTTCACGAGAGAACTCCATGCCAGAGGAATACACCATGCCAAGCATCCCTCAAGACTTCCCTGACATGTCGAATGAGCAAGTCTGGGTGTGGGACTCCTGGCCTCTGACTGATGCTGACGGAAAACAATATAGTGTCAACGGACAGGAAATCATCTTCTCTCTTGTTGCCGACCGGAGTCTTGGTTTCGACGACCGCCACGTGTTTGCAAAGATCGGCTACTTCTACCGTCCGGCTGGCATTCCCGCTGATCAGCGGCCCCAAAACGGGGGTTGGACCTACGGTGGTCTAGTCTTCCCTGAAGGCGTCACAGGCAAAATTTTCGAAGATCAATCATACAGCCACCAAACACAATGGTCCGGCTCGGCACGTATTTTCCCTGGCGGAGAGATCAAGCTTTTCTTCACGGACGTTGCCTTCTATCGTGACTCCAAGGGCAATGATATCAAACCTTATGATCCACGGATCGCGCTCAGCGTAGGCCATGTGCATGCTAACAAGAACGGCGTGAAGTTCACTGGCTTCGACAAGGTTATTCCACTTTTAAAGGCTGACGGTACTTACTATCAGACTGCAGAGCAGAACCCGTATTTCAACTTCCGCGACCCATTCACTTTCAAAGATCCGGCTCACCCGGGTGAAACCTATATGGTCTTCGAAGGTAACTCAGCCATGCAGCGATCATCTGCCAAATGCACTGCAGAAGATCTCGGCTACCAAGAGGGTGATCCTTATACCGAAACAGTCCCACAGGTAAACAGCTCGGGTGCAACTTACCAGATCGGCAATATCGGTCTGGCTAAGGCAAAGAATGCCGACCTGACCGAGTGGGAATTCTTGCCACCGATCCTCTCAGCAAACTGCGTGACCGACCAGACCGAACGTCCGCAGATTTACCAGAAAGACGGCAAGTACTACCTCTTCACCATCAGCCACAGCACCACTTATGCAGCTGGTATTACTGGCCCTGAGGGCGTGTATGGTTTCGTAGGCGACGGGATCCGCAGCGATTACCAGCCGATGAACATGGGATCCGGGTTGGTGCTGGGTAACCCGACAAACCTCAACTACTATCCTGGTACTCCGTTCGATCCTGACTACAACCAGCCAGCGGGCCATTTCCAGTCATACTCGCACTACGTGATGCCTGGCGGTTTAGTCCAATCGTTCATCGACACGATCGGTGTTAAGGAAAACTTCCGCCGCGGTGGTACTTTGGCGCCAACGGTAAAAATCAATATCAATGGTAACTCATCAGAGGTTGATCATACCTATGGCATCAATGGTGATGGACTAGGTGGTTGGGCCGATATTTCGGCGAACATCAATGTGAATCCGAGCGGGATCAACACACAGCCGCTGAAGTAATAGCCCTGCAGTTATACATGCTCCAACGTTAAAGGAGGATGCGGTGTCTGCAAACGCCACCACATCCTCCTCTTTCTTGTCCATTCATGACGACTGATGGTTAGCCACTTTGCTTGCTGGCCAACGTTCTGATACGGAGGATTATGAATCACCATCTCATTCCCATCTCGACAACTCGTCGGCATGTAGCTGCTTTTGCGTTGGTTGCACTGTTTTCTTCTAGCATGGCGATCGCCGCCATATTTAGCGTCGACTCTGCGACAACTTCTGATACCAGAGAGTTACCCGCAACAACATCAATGTTCTCGCGCCCGGTTGACTGGGAGCTTTATCGGCCTGCAATACATATTACTCCGGCTAAGCACTGGATGAATGATCCCCAGCGACCGCTCCTGATCGATGGTGTCTGGCATTACTACTATCTCTACAACGCTGACTATCCTACGGGAAATGGCACTGAGTGGTACCACTCGACCTCGGTCGACCTAATACACTGGCAGGATCACGGAGTAGCTATCGATAAGTACAAGAACGGACTCGGTGATATTGAGACCGGTAGCGCAGTGATCGATAGCAAAAATACCGCGGGCTTCGGTGCCGGTGCGGTAATTGCCGTTTTGACTCAGCAACATGAAGGGGTGCAACGCCAATCACTTTTTGTTTCGACCGACGGTGGCTACCGCTTTAAAGCATATGACGGCAATCCGGTCATGGACAACCCAGGTGTTCACGACTGGCGTGATCCGAAAATCATCTGGGACAACGCGCGCAATGAATGGCTCATGGTTCTCGCAGAGGGCAACAAGATTGGCTTCTACACATCCCCCGATCTGAAACAGTGGACATATCGTTCAGGCTTCGAGCGCAACGATCTCGGCCTGCTGGAATGTCCCGACCTATTCCGCATGGCGGTTGATGGCGACCCAGCAAACACTCGATGGGTGCTCGCGACAGGAGCGAATGGCGCAAATACAGGCATGACAACAGGAACTGTGTATTGGACTGGTAAATGGGATGGTAAGCACTTTACTGCGGATGAGGACAAACCACGATGGCTCGATGCAGGAGCTGATTTCTACGCAATGGTAACGTGGGAAGATCCACGCTTGAGTGATACAAAGCGTCTCGCTTCACGATATGCCATCGGTTGGCTCAACAATTGGGCTTATGCCACCAAGCTGCCGACTAAAGGCTGGCATGGCGGCGCCAACTCTATCGTGCGACGCATCGAGCTACGATCAGTCGATGGTCAGCCCGTGCTCGTTTCGCAGCCTATCGACACCCTCAACACACTTGAAGGCAACGCAGAGATACGCTCTCAAGTACGAGTAACGGATACCTCAAAGACGATGCTCCCCCAGCCAAAATCCGATGCTTACCGACTCCGAGTTGAACTCAATGCAGCCTCAGAGGCCAATGAAGTCCGGTTCCGACTCAAGGAAAAGAATGGGCAGATGGCGATAGTTGGGTACAACTTCAGAGATGGCACTGTGTTTGTCATGCGTGATAAAGATGCGATAGCCAACTTAATGCCCGAAGTTTACCGGGAGATTCGTAAGGCCCCAGCACCAGCGCACAATGGTATTGTCACACTTGACATCATTGTTGATATGACCTCGATAGAGGTCTTCGTGAATAGCGGCGAAGTTGTACTCTCTAATCTTGTATTCGGAGCATCCGGTGCTAATGAGTTATCAGTTGAGTCCTTTGACGGAGCTACAGAACTGCGTTCCTTCCAACTTTCGCCCATCAAAGTTGCACCAATTAAGCGCTATAGAGGTTCCCTGTAGTGGCATACTGAAATGGCAGAAGTAGCAACAACTTGCTGCCATTTCTAACACGAAAATGCCCCAAAGTAAGTTAGTACTAATCTTTGAATTAGGTCACTGAGCTGCGTTTGGGCTATTTTATCTAAGTCTTTCATTACGCACATATAGAGGTCATTAAACACCTTGCGTGCAATCTGTGGCTCTTATGAAAAACCTTTTATAATCATAGTTATATATTTATATTTCAGGTTCAATCCAGGTTGATTTAAAATCAAACCAGCCAAGATTGTTTAAGTGAATGCCTTTTGCTTGTTCAGGACCTTTCAAGCGCATCCAATGATGAAATAGAGGTTGTAACCAACCGGAAGTGGTTGTAAATCTCATTAACTCTTCAGCATTAATAGTGTTATTCCGCCATTTGGTCGTCCAATCATTCAATTGCGAAATATCCCCGCCAGAGATCGATTGCCGTAATAGCGGTGTGCCCAATAACCAACAGCCGACATTCCAAACCTCAGGCACAGCAAAATTGACGGTACCCAACCACAGATCAACATCTGCATTGCCATCAGCCCAGTCAGTATAATTAAGCTCTACAGTTTCTAATTTCACCCCCTCTAGCGCCAGTACCTTTGCCATCAACACAGTCAGCATATGATATTCCGGATGCTGTTCATGATAAGCCAGCCTAAGCACAGGTTTATCATGCAGGCTTAACCTGAATGGGCTTTCTGAGTTGCAAGGCATCATGCAGTGGAACCAAGTTGGCAGCAGACTTCCTGTCGGAACCCAAAAATGACGTATAGGCTCAATCAACTGCTGGAGTAACACATGAGGGCTTAATTTTTCCCGTAACCAACGTCGTTGTTCTATTTTTTGCCAAAAAGATGATCTGCTATCACAGAGTAAAAAATATCCCCCTTTTTCAAGGAACATTTCGCTGAATACATCAGATGGTTTGCCAGTAAAACCCGCCACCAGCCCAGCAGCATAATCAACATCACTCAGGCTGGAACTTAACCAAGTTGCCGTTTCAGTGGAAATCTCGGGAGTATACTTCGCTTTATCCATGGCTGATTTTGGAAGATGATTTTGTTGTTCATCTAACGGCTGCGGTACGCTTAATTCGGGCCACATTAAAATTTCCACTTCATCCAGTAATGCTCGTAAGCCAAAATAATGATCAAAGGCTTTGAGCCGCAAATGCCAATCATCATTTTCAGCCACACAATAGGGTCCGGTGCCGATAGGTTTAGCGGCAAAAACGATCCGCGATGCATGATCTTCCGGCAAAATCATGGCTTCAATATTCGATAGCAGTAAGGGCAGATGGTTATCGGCTTCAGCAAGCTGAATATCAACACCGAGAGTTCCAAATTGACTGATCTGAGCAATATGCGAATAGAGGGGCAACTGAGCGCAACGCGTTAATGAGGCCACCACATCCATGGCACATAATTCACGGCCATCGTGGAATTGCACAGCAGGGCGCAGGTAAAATCTCCAATGCAACGGATCTAACATCCGCCAGTGGTGAGCGAGGTCAGCTTCCACTTCCCCTTTTTCCTCATTTATACGCGTTAATCCGTTAAAGATCTGTCTGACCAGATGCAACTCGGAACGACGTAATGGCGTGCCCGGATAAAGATTTGGCATCGTCCGGTAATAAGGTACTCGCAAGGTCTGATGATCAGCCCGGATGCTGTACCCCAGTTTGGCCCGTAATAGCGGTGCAATGAGCTGTTTCTCTTCACCCAGCAACTCAATTGCCTCGCTAAAGCAGCCAGAATCGAGCAACTTGTCCGCTTTGTCACTCAGCAATTGATGTTCATTTCGCAGCAATTGCAGATATGAACGCCGCCCGCGCCCCGCTTCGGCTTGCCAACTGATCCAGCCTATCGCCTGCATTTGTGTTAACAAATTACGCATGTGGCGTCGGGTGCAACAGAGTCGGTCGGCCAATTCTTGTAACGTGGTCGTTACTTCGAGCAAACCAAATTGACCAAGTAATTTCAGATATTGGTGTTCAAGACGACGTCCGGACATAAAAGAGGAACCAATTTACTTAAAATTCAGCAATTTTTAATAACATCTTTTTAGTTCATTCTTTTCTCAACAGCAAGCTTTCGTGGCAAAGAAAAAATAAATTCCATCTCAATGATATTTATTCGCTTTGGATCAGTGCAGCGAAAGCTCCCTGTTGCCATGAAGAGAAACACCGTCTGGTTAATTTTACTTAATCAGTCACCCCATCATTTATTTATGGAACTAAGACGATGACAAAACATCTGAATAAAGACACGACTATTTGTATGTCACTGGCTGCAAGACCCAGTAATTTTGGCACTCGGTTTCATAACTATTTATATGATGCATTAGATCTGGATTATTTATATAAAGCCTTCACCACAACCGATCTCCAATCTGCGATTGGCGGTGTACGCGCATTAGGCGTTCGAGGCTGTGCGATTTCGATGCCATTTAAAGAAGCCTGTATTCCGATGGTGGATGAGTTAGATCCCTCAGCCAAATCAATTAACTCCGTGAATACGATCGTTAATACCGATGGCTATTTGAAAGCGTACAACACCGACTATATCGCGATTGCAAAATTACTGGCCCAATACCAAGTGCCTACTGATTACGTTTTTGCCTTAAAAGGCAGCGGTGGCATGGCTAAAGCGGTTGCTTGTGCTTTGCGAGATGCGGGGTTTAAGAACGGTTACATCGTCGCAATTGAAGAGAAAACCGGTAAACAACTCGCTGAATTATGTGGATTTGAATGGAAGTTAACGATGGACGGTATTCAAGCCGATCTATTGATCAATGCCACACCAATTGGTATGTCCGGCGGGCCAGATAGTGACGAATTGGCGTATAACGAAGCAGAAGTGCAGCAAGCCAAAGTGATTTTTGATGTGGTCGCATTGCCTGCCGAAACGCCGTTGATCCGTTATGCCAAATCGCAAAATAAAACCGTGATCACCGGTTCCGAAGTATTTGCCATACAAGCCGTTGAACAATTCGCGTTATATACCGGCATTCGCCCTAACGATGAATTATTCCGTCAGGCGGCAAAATATTCCCGGGAATAATATTTCCACCAGCCGATTTAAAAACGACAAGCACAGCAGAGACAGTGAAGTACTGACGTGCTTGTTATTCAGCAAACCAAAAATAAACCTAAGGTGTCCCCATGAGCAAACGTATTGTTGCTATAACCGCCTGTCCAACCGGTGTTGCCCATACTTTTATGGCAGCCGAGGCATTAGAAGAAGAAGCCCAAAAACGCGGGTATTGGATAAAAGTAGAAACACGAGGTTCTGTCGGTGCTAAAAATGCGCTAACTACAGAAGAGATAGCACAGGCAGATATTGTTATTATTGCGGCCGATATCGAACTCGATTTATCCCGCTTTGCTGGGAAAAAACTCTACAAAACCAGCACCGGTGCAGCATTGAAAAAAACCGCACAAGAAATTGATCATGCGCTGACTACGCAAACCGTGTTTAAAAGTAATTCAGCAACAACCCAATCTCATTCCGGCAAAGCGGAGCTACCCGGTGTTTACAAACATTTGATGACCGGTGTTTCTCATATGTTGCCGTTGGTCGTCGCGGGTGGCTTGTGCATCGCTCTCTCTTTTGTCTTTGGCATCACCGCATTCAAAGAACCTGGCACCTTAGCCGCTGCTTTAATGCAGATCGGTGGCGGCGCAGGAGCCTTTGGCTTGATGGTACCAGTATTGGCAGGCTTTATTGCATTCTCTATCGCTGACCGGCCGGGTCTGGCTCCGGGTTTGATTGGCGGTATGTTGGCAACTTCTGCTGGAGCGGGCTTTCTCGGTGGGATCGTCGCAGGCTTCATCGGCGGTTACAGTGCTAAATTTGTTGCCGATAATGTTAAATTGCCGCAAACCATGGAAGCATTAAAGCCCATCTTGATCATCCCGTTAATCTCGAGTCTAGTGACCGGGCTTATCATGATCTATGTTGTCGGTGGCCCGGTAGCTGCTGCTATGGCTGGGCTAACGCACTTCCTCGCTGGCATGACTTCCGCAAATGCTGTTTTGCTCGGGGTTATTTTGGGGGCAATGCAGTGTTTCGATTTGGGTGGCCCAGTCAATAAAGCGGCCTATACCTTTGGTGTTGGCTTGTTAGCCTCTCAATCATATCTTCCAATGGCTGCAATTATGGCCGCAGGTATGGTTCCCGCATTAGGAATGGGGGTAGCGACCTTTGTGGCCCGCGACAAATTCACCGAAGCTGAACGCGAAGCCGGTAAAGCCTCTTTCGTTTTGGGTCTGTGTTTTATCTCTGAAGGTGCGATCCCGTTTGCGGCACGTGACCCAATGCGAGTTATTCCTTCCACTATGGCGGGTGGCGCATTAGCGGGCGCACTGTCTATGTTATTTGGTTGCACCTTGATGGCACCACATGGCGGTCTATTTGTACTGGCCATTCCAAATGCAGTAGGTCATGTTGGTATGTATCTGATTGCGATTGCAGCAGGTACCGCGCTCACCGGCTTAATGTATGCGGTGCTGAAACCAGCCATGGAAGTTCAGGAAGCGTAATTCAAATTTGTGCGTCCTCTTCCCCGGCTGAATAAGCCGGGGCTTTTTTAGTAACCGATGAAAGAAACCGAGACAAAGGAAAAACATAATGTTGAGCATTGCTGAACTTTTTGTTGATGTCATAAGGGTTTGCTGAGCTTTCATTTTGATTACTGTGTAGCTAAAAGAGAATACTGGTATGGTGATTCTCTTTTTTATTTCTAATATGCACCAAAGTGAAAGAATTTGAACGGTAGTGGTTTGTTCATGACGTAATTTTTTATGGATGCAGCTTTAAAATCATCTAATAGAGTGAAATTATGAATCTCTTTTGTTTACTTCGCTTTGATTTAATTTTGGTTATCCAAAGCCGATAGCTAACATGTAAAAGCCAACTCATTTTTATCCATGTAAGTTTAATGAAATAGCACCTAGTGCCTACCAAAATTTATGTTGACCAATAACACCAGAGCGGGGTCAACATGAAAAAATCAACTTCAGGCAAATGTACTGGCATGAAAAGGCCATTCAAGTTAGAAGAAATCTGGCGGATCAGAACTCGACTTGAGCTTGAAAATAACTTGATGCAACTTGCGTTATTAAACCTAGCCATTGATAGCAAATTGAGATCGAGTGATTTACTAAAAACGCATGTATACGATGTATCATCACAAGGAATAATCAATGCTCGGGTACAATGTATTCAGCAAAAGACCAGAACGGATGTTCACTATGAGATCACGCCAAGAACGCAGCAAAGCCTCAGCTTGTGGATCCATTTTGCATCTCTAGAAGCAAAAAATTTTTTGTTCCCCAGTGAACGTCGTAAAAACAAACCCATTAGTTATTCCTTTTATCGTTCAATTATCAGAAGTTGGGCAGCAAAGCTTGGGCTAAACGCAGACTATTATGGAACACATTCGATGCGTCGAACCAAAGCAACTCTGATCTATGCCAGAACAAAAAATATTAGGGCTGTGCAGATCTTACTGGGTCATTCGAAGCTAGATAACACAATTCGTTACCTCGGTGTCGAGTTGGAGGATGCGCTAAGGCTATCAGAACAAACAGATTGCTAAACAAATTGATTCAGGCTTTTCTTGGCACTGAGAGAAGCCTGTGCCCCTTTTCAAGCTGTAGTTGTGCAGGCTCCCATTTCTTTGCGCAGTGATTTGACCTATTTTTTCTTATGCCACAAAGTGTTTATCTATATGGTAGCGATTCAGTGTGCCAAGCTAAGCTAAATAGGGATATAAAGATGTGGTCTGATAAAGAATCAAATATTGATTTTCTGAATTTCAATGAAACTGCCGAATCCATCAAAGATCTAATTACTGAAAAAAATCTTATGCCAATAAGTGTTGGTGTGTTTGGGGATTGGGGAGCAGGAAAGTCCACAATTTTAGAACTAACAAAGTCTGCACTTGTAAGCGACAAGGACGATTATATCCAAGTAAGTTTCGATGCTTGGATGTTCCAAGGTTACGACGATGCCAAAGCTGCATTATTAGAGACAATCGCGGAAACACTCGTCAAACAAGCCAAGGCAGATCAAAGCTTGAGCGAAAAGGCCAAAGATTTTGCTGGGCGTGTAAACAAAATCAGACTTATGGGACTTCTGATGGATGCAGGCAGTCTCGCAGCAGGTGTCCCCACATTTGGTGGGTTCCAAAAGCTGTTCGGAATGTTCAGTGGAGGAGAAGACGGCGAATATGATTTCGATGATGTTAAGGATGGGGTCGAAGGTGCTAAAGAGATTGCTAACAGAAACAAAGACCTCCTGAGCAAGAAAAAGGATTTTTCTCCACCCAAAGAAATCAAAGAGTTCAGACAAGCATACTCAGATCTTCTTGCCGAGTTTGGTAAGCCATTAATTGTCTACGTTGATAATTTAGACCGTTGTTCGCCTTACAACGCGATTTCAACGCTAGAAGCCATTCGCCTTTTCTTGTTTCTGCCCAATACAGCATTTGTAATAGCAGCCGATGAAGACATGATTCGTCTCGCAGTCAGTGAATACCACAAGGGTTCATCTCAACGGCATCAAACTGACTATTTGGACAAACTGATTCAAATACCTATACATGTCCCACGCCCTGGTGCTTTAGAAATTAGAGCCTATCTGTTAATGCTGGTTGCACTTGATCACGGTGTCAAAGGCGATGAATTAGAGACTCTACGACATGCCCTTGAAAAAAATCTGAAAATGTCTTGGAAAGAGGAAGCAATAACCATAGATGATTTGCTTGATGGGAAAAATATTCTGGGGGCTCCTGAGTTAAGGAATAAGTTTGTCGTTGTAGAACAACTCGCACCTCTATTAGCTGAATCAACCAACATAAATGGTAACCCACGAATAGTTAAGCGTCTTCTTAATCAAGTGAGAATCAGAAGAAAGACGGCGCTCCGGCGCGGTATGCAATTAGATGAGAAAACGATAACCAAACTGGTTATCTTTGAACGTTGCCTTGGAACGAGAGCCAGTAACAAGCTTTACCAAATGATTGATAGCGAAAACGGCAAACCAAAGGTTTTAGCTGAACTTGAAGCTGCCGGAGCCAACATCGAGGACATAAAACTGCCTGAAGAGTGGCGGTCAGAGAAAAAGTTTCTGGCTAAATGGGCAAAACTGCCGCCTAAATTCTCTGATATTGATCTGACCCCAGCTCTTTACCTGAGTAAAGAAAATGTTCCTATGGGAGCTTTTGGAACTGTTATGTCGGGAGCAGCTCAAAAACTCGTAGTGGCATTATTGAAGCAGGCCCAACGAATCAGCCAAGCAAGTACTTTAGCAATAGAAGAAACTCCACCAGAAGACTACATGCCTGCAATGGATGCGGTGTTAGAAAAGCTGAGGCCAATTGCAGATTGGAGCAAACGACCTGACGGTATTTTTGGCGCGCGATTGCTCGCTGAAAAAGATATTCGGTGCAAAGCCACTTTCTTGGATTTTATGAAGCACCTACCGCAAGAGCGTTGGATGAAACCAATAATAGAAGAATTAGAAGGAGCTAAATAATGGGAACATCAGCCTCATCCAGGGGACCTAAAGATAAAAATCCCCTCGTACCACCATGGGCAGAAGGTGGAAATGGATTAACAATTAGTCCAGCTACTGATACTGATGGAGACGTGAACGTCGGTGATGGCGGCGGCCAAGATGATGGTGCTGACAATAGCCAAGAAGTTGATAACAATACGGTGCAGCAAGAAATTGGTCCATCGGCTCAAGCACAACCACCTGCGAGCAGATACAAAAGTGCGAGACAAGCATTCGGTAAATATGCTGGTACAGGTGGCACGAGTTCAGATCTTAGGCGCTCCCTAAAACATTACTCTAAAAACTCTTCCGGTGGCGGGAAAGGGACAAGTCGAAGACTTGCCAGTGGTATAACCGCAGGCGCTGGACTCGTAGGAATGATGCGAGGGGACAGCGTTACTGTTGGTGACCAGTCCTTATCTCTTAAGGACCTTCGAGGTCTAACTACTGATCAAGCGATTGATCGCATTGCCTCTCATTTAGCACCAGATAACTCAGATTCTGACGCGGTGCGCATTGCTCTAAATTACGCTTTGGAAGAAGCACTTCCTGACACTCAAGACTTCGATCCTGCAAGTTTCACTGACGAGGTAATCCAAGAAGCAATCTCCTGTTATTTAACTGACTTAATTTTTCAAGATGTAGTCACAGGAATGGGAGAAGCGTGGTTCAAAGCAGAGGTAGCAACTAAGCATCACAAAATGGAAAGCGAGTTAAGGGAGCTGATTAAAGTGATAGCACAACAAGAAATGGACAAAGCGACAAACGGTAATCCAAGTAATATCACCAAGAACAACATCAAGAAAATTCAAATCGAGGCAATATCAAAAACTGTAGACCATTGGGAGAAATTCAATGACTGATTTTTACTTCCATCACGACCCCGATAAGCTTCCTGAGTACTCTGGCAAATGCCACCCGGTGCAAATTTTTGATAGCCATCCACTAAATAAGTATAAATGCAGTCACGCATCGAAAGAGTTGCTCACCAAGCTTAGAAAGCTTGGGGTTGCGATTAATCCCGATGCTCTTGATTTGGTAACTATCGCAACAGCAGTTACTTCGGCAGAGACATTTGAGCCAAGAGAGAATGCGCCAAATTCTTGGTCACGAATCTTAAATCTCCACATACCGGTATTGGCTCCAGATAAGTGGGAAGCAGTAGCAAAAAGACTTGAATCACTGTTAGGTTTTTTAACTGGCGATCAATGGAAATTATCTTTTATCAAGTCGGAGTTAGGACTACCTAAGCCAATAAATAGCAAGCAGTCCAAGATTTCGGCGGACTCATTAAAAGGATTGAATACGGTTTGTCTTTTTTCTGGAGGGTTAGATAGCGCAATTGGAGCGATTGATATTCTCAATGGTCACTCTGAAATCCGTCCGATGCTTGTAAGCCACGCATATCGAGCTGATGGAGCGAAACAGCAAGATATAAAAAAACTGCTCAAAAAGCCATTTGGGGAGTTTTCATATTCAATAGCCCCTCAATTATCAGGTCAGGCTAAGCATGCTAACGATACCAGCATGAGGGGGAGAAGCTTTAATTTTTTAGCGATGGCTGTATTAGGGATTACGGCACTTAGGAAAGCAAATAACGATGATACTATCTCTCAGATTATTGTGCCTGAAAATGGATATATATCGATTAATCCGCCGTTAACTCGCAGGCGCATTGGAAGCCATAGCACTCGAACAACTCACCCAAACTTTCTATCTCAGTTAGAGTTATTGCTTAACGATGTTGGATTTAATATTCACTTTATAAACCCGTACCAGTTTAAAACCAAAGGCGAAATGCTAGCTGAGTGCGTTGATCAAGACGCTGTTAAAAAAGCGATACCATTAAGTGTATCTTGCAGCCACTGGCATAGAGAACATATACAATGTGGTTATTGCCTTCCATGTCTAGTCAGGCGAGCTTCCATATTTCATGCAGGCTTTACAAAAGATGCTGACTATGCGGTTCCACGACTTAAAAGTATATTGAACGAATCTGAGAAAAGAGACGACGTTCACGCAGTACAAACTGCAATAATTAGATTAAAGAAGAGCCCTGACTACATGGCTTGGTTACGCCAGTCTGGACCCTTACCACAGAATAAAGAGACACGCGAAGAACTGGAGTCTACAGTGAAAAGAGGTTTGGCAGAAGTTGAAGCATTTTTGAAATCGGTCAAACTAGCATGATGGATATGCATTGCCATGTCGATTTGTACCCGGATCACCGCGAGGTACTTAATGACTTGAGAGAATGCAATTACTATGTGCTGTCTGTTACAACTGTGCCATCCGCTTGGAGAGGCACAGTTAAACTTACTGAGGGAATCGCCCGTTGTAAGACTGCTTTGGGGCTGCACCCACAGCTTGCCCACTTGAGAAAGAATGAGCTAGCTATCTTCGATGAATTAGTAGGTGAAACTAGATATATAGGAGAGATAGGTCTGGATGGTTCAAAGGGTTACCTACCCTACATCGAGGATCAACTCCACGTATTCAACCATATTCTTGAAAAGTGCTCTCAGTTCAATGACAAAATTCTTTCGATTCACAGCCTCAATGCTACAGAACAAGTACTCGATTGTTTGAAAGAACACCCCCTAGCAGGAACCCCAATACTTCATTGGTTTTTAGGAACCAAGAAGCAAGTACTAGAAGCAACCGAACATGGCTGTTTTTTTTCTGTTGGTCCAGCCATGTTGAATTCAAATCGGGGACTGAAAGTTGCGTCGTGGTTACCGCCAGATCGAGTGTTGCTCGAAACTGACGGTCCATTTGCAAAAGTGGATAATTCCCCACTTCTACCCTCACAAGCCAAGCTCGCTATTAATGAGTTGTCTTTATTGTGGAAAATTAAGGCCGAGGATGTTGTTGCTCAACTTAAGCAGAACATGGTTTTGTTGTTAAATAGCGGCATAACATGATGTTTTAAAATTTATCGATACTAGTCAGCGTGTTAGACACGTGCATAGTGGATCACCTTTCGATGCAAATAGTGGATCAGTTTTAGGTAAAAATTAACAGCGAGCATGCTGCGGGGAGCCCATACAAATTTTAATCCGAAACTGAAGAGTTAGAGATTAAGAATCTAACTCTCTTTTGTCCAGGAACGCATTACGGTGAGTACAAGACTTTATTCTTATCCCACCTCCCACAAGAACGCTCATCTCCGTCTGCAGTTGCCGGAGATATTTCAGGTCGTGTTATAGCGTCGTTGAACCGCGAATAATCAGTTCACCGTTAAACAGATATTGCGCCGGCGGATGATCCGGCTTATCCAATTTATCTAACAGACAGGTTACTGCTTTTCGTCCCATTTCCGACGTTGGTTGTGAAACGGAAGTGATCCCCTTCCCGGCTAAAGCGGCCCATTCCAGATTATCGAAACTTAAAAAGCCGATGTCAGAACCCCAGTTCAGCCCCAGGCGGCTCAATGCCTGTGCCACTTGTAAAGTCAGCACGCCATTTGCCGCGATCACCGCTTTACGCATTCCCCGGTGACTGGCACAAAACTCCGCAATCAGGCGTTCAATTTCGTCCGGTGCCGGTAGCACCACTTCATGACTTTCCCCTTTGATATGCGGGTGCTGTTCCAGCATTTGATGGAAAGTCTGCAGACGCTCCTGACGCGCACTGATATAACGGACTGGCTCAGTCAGAAACAACAACGCCTCAAAGCCTTGCTCAATCAGGTGATTGGTGGCTAATCGCGCGGCTTGCGGGTTATCCAGCCCCACCATGTCACAGGGGAAATCATCGATTTTACGATCGAGTAAGACAAACGGCAGCGTGGTCGCTTTCAGCGCCTGTAGAAAATGAGCATTGATACCCGCCGAATTGATGATCAGACCATCCACCCGATAGCCATTCAGCAGATTCAGGAATTCACACTCCAGCTCAATACTGTTACGGGCATTACAGACCACCGTCATAAAGCCCTGTTTGATCGATTCGGCCTCAACACCTTTCAAGACTTCGACCGAAAACGGGTTACTGATATCGGCAATGATCAGGCCAATCAAACGGGTACGACCATACTTCAGACTACGTGCCATCTGGTTAGGGCGGTATTCCAGTTCTTGTATCGCACTTTCAATCCGCTGACGCAGATCATCCGATAACAGATGAAACTCGCCATTCAGATAACGGGAAATACTGGTTTTTCCTGCCTGTGCTTTGGCAGCAACATCCCGAATGGTGGCATAAGAACGTTTACGGTTGGTTGGTTCGCTCACTCACGACTCCCGGTCTTAACATCAATGATGTCAGCATCGGACTATATTACCTGAAAAATCCATAACATAACGAGTAGTGCGTAGCGCTGAACCGAAACTGATTACAGGAGCCGGCCTATTCTCCGGCAGGCTCACTGACAAAGGCGATCTTGCTGACCCCGGAACGCGACGACAGTGCCATAATGTCAGCTACTTTGCCGTAGTCGAGATTACGATCTGCGTGGATATGCAGCTCCGGTACTGGTTGCTGCTTCGCTGCATTAACCAGACGAATTTCCAGCTCTTCACGACTGATCGCTTCCCCGCTCCAGAACAGCTCGCCACTGACTTTCATGGCTAATTTGATATCGTCGTTTTTCACCTCTTCCGGTGTACTGCTGGCTTGTGGTAAATCGACTTTAACCGCATTACTCAGCAGTGGCGCCGTGATCATAAATACGATCAGTAATACCAGCATAACGTCGATCAGGGGGATCATGTTGATCTCGCTCTGTGGCTGTCCGCCGCTGTCATCCGATAACTTGCCAAACGCCATTACGCTTCCCCTGCCTGTAATTCAGTCACTACCGCACGGGATGTCGTCTTTACTGCCGGTTGCATGACTGATCTGGCCTGACCCGTGCTAAGCAACGCAAAAACATCATGTGCAAAACCATCCAGTTCAGCCAGATACACACGATTCATACGTACGAAGGCGTTATAAGCCAGCACTGCCGGTAGCGCCACTGCCAGACCAAATGCCGTCATAATCAAGGCTTCACCGACCGGACCGGCCACTTTATCCAGCGTGCTCTGTCCGGAAACACTGATACCAATAAGGGCGTTATAGATGCCCCACACAGTCCCGAACAAACCAACAAACGGTGCTGCTGAACCGACAGAGGCCAGCAATGTCAAACCTGCTTCCAGCCGGAGGGTACTGCGGGTAACCGAGCGACGCAGTGCACGTAACACAAACTCTTCACGGGAGCCCATTTCCACCAGCCCCTGATCCGGATTCTGAACCTGACGGGCAGCCTGTAAACCACTGATCATCAGCTCCGCACAAGGTTCCGGTTTTACTTGTTTCAGAACCTGTTCTTCGACCTGTTTCAGGTTGCGGCACGACCAGAATGCTGCAAGAAATGCTTTGGTATTCCGGCGTAATTTCCAGTTCTGATAAACCTTAAGAACAATCCAGTACCAGGTGGCAACCGACATCAGCAGCAATAAAACAGCCGGAATCAACCCCATGCCAGAGGTCTGGGTTAACACATGCGCCAGCCCCATTTGTGTTACTTCTTGTTGAGTTTCCATCTTTTATCAGCTCCTTAACTTGAACGAAACAGGCACGATCACCCAGCCTTCGATGGATTGGTCGCCCCGTTTTGCTGGCACAAAACGCCAGTTCTGTACGGCGGTTAATGCCGCGTCATCCAAACGGGAAAACCCGCTACTTTTAAACAACTGCACTCCCAGCGCATTACCATCTGCAGAGACATGCACTTTCAGTTTTACAACGCCCTCCTCCTCCAGCATGCGTGAACGACGTGGATAAACAGGAGCAGAATTAGATAAATAGGCCGCATTAAATTTCGGTGCTTCAACCGGTAGCGGCGTGATATCCGCTTTTTCCGATATCTGTTTTACCGGCTGAGCAGGAGCTGAAACCGGCGCTGAAACCGGAGGGACAATTTTTGGTTTTATCTGCAGCTGCACCTTTCTGACCACTGGTTTCGGTTTTTCCGGCGGTTTAGGTTTCATTTTCACGGGTGACGTTTTTTTAACTTCCGGTGGCGGAGGTAACGGCTCTGGTTTTGGCTCTTCGGCAGGAGTCACCCAACGTACGGTCATCGGTGTCGCCGCTGTCATTTCAGGTTTGGCTACGACTGACTGATAATTCAGCATTCCGGCCAGCACTACCCCGTGCAGCAGGACTACACCGCCAAACACAGGCCAGCCAGAGCGATTTTGTTGATAGGAAACAGCGTCGTAGATCATATATGCCGAATCAGATGTTGATTAAATCTGTGACACAAATCATAGGATAATTTTTACGTAATGAGAACCATTATTGTTTGTGATAAATAAAAGGCCAAATCTGTTTGTATAAAAAGCCAGCAAACTCAGACAAAAATTAAAATTTTTTTGATCTAAAACAGATACAAGTGATTCCATAAGCGTACGCTGATCACAGTTTTTCTGGTGCATAAAAAAGGAGGTTAATATGGCTAAGATTTATGACCGGAATCGCAACCTGCTATCAGCAGGACAACGGGTGATGATTGTGGGGACTGGTGAAATCGATGTTCTGGAAACAGCACTTACCGATGGTCTTACATCATCTCAGGCTGAACGCTCAAAATGTGTTCTGCTTACTCACGCTCAGGAACGGTATGCCCCGATTGAATTAGTCAAACTTGGCTGAATCAATAACCTCATGATATCAGGCTGATTTTCTCCCGATTATTCAAAAGATCATCCTGAGTTCTGAGTCATACATTCCAGACTGTAAAAACCTGACAGCTACTGCCTTCTGCGACATAACTGTCAGGTCATGAAACTGATATCAGCTTATGGATTAATACGTACTGCCTGACGAGCTAACAGTTTCCACTCACCTGCCGCTTGTTTCTGCCAAACCTGAAGTACTTTCAGACTTACATTACCTGGTTTACCGGAATCATTAGTTGTAGCGGTTAAGGTATGACGAATGACCGCAGTATCACCCGTAATTTTTGTTGTTTGATCAGTAATATTCAGCGTCACAAAATCTGATGCGCCCTTCATAAGATCACCGATAAAACTGGCTTTAGTATCAAGCCGGCCGCTTGAATGACCATAACTCAAATCATCCAGCACCAGTGCATCGAGCCCCTGCTTAGTAGGGTTAACCATTTGAATTCGCAGTTGTTCTGCACTGGTCACCACATCAGTATCCTGAGCATTCGCTGCAGGCATAAACCAAGTCATGGAACAAAGAGAGGCAACACACAGTAATTTCTTAAACATACTATTCTCCAGTTTTTGATGAACGTTAATTATCGGGCAGAAGATTTCTGCTGACTGGAAGAACCTATTATATATGAAACGTAAGATCTATATTTTTGAAACGATGTTTTATTTATTTGTGACAGATATAATAAAAACTCCTCACTTTATGGATTCAGAAGCCCGCAAAACAATCACTGAATCATCCACCGTCAGTTAATGATTGTTTCTGGTGATAGCAGGAAGGTTGTGGTAACTTCGCCGGCCGCTATAAACGAGGATGATTTGCTATGCACGCAGGCCTGGACTTTGGAACATCAAATTCAGCATTAGGCATCTGGGAAGACAACCAGCCTAAACTGTTAACACTGGATAACGGCAGCCGCTTTATCTCCTCGACTGTGTATATCGGTAAATCGCAACAGTTCATGCAACTGCGCCCGCATGATCAAACACTGGCACACGCAATCAACGGTGACGGTGAAAAAATCTTCGGTAACGATGCAATCACAAAATTTCTGGAATCCCCGGAAGATGGTTTCTTCGTGAAATCACCCAAGTCATTCTTAGGTGCCCGTCTTAAGCCACAGCAGTTGCATACTTACGAAAAAATTGTGCATCTGATGATGAGCAATATCAAACGGCTGGCAGAAACACAGACTGCTGCGTCCATTGATTCCGTTGTGATCGGCAAACCGGTAAAATTTCACGGTACTCAGGGTGAAACAGGCAATCAGCAGGCGCTGCAAGTGCTGACTTCCGCCGCTACTGATGCCGGTTTTAAACAAATCGAATTTCAGTTTGAACCGATTGCCGCAGCACTCGATTACGAACGTTCACCGAATGAAAACCTGACCGCGCTGATTGTCGATATCGGCGGTGGTACGACAGACTGCTCCATGATCAAAGTTGGTCCGGCCTATCGTGATCTGACTGATCGTAACGAATCCATTCTGGGCTACTCAGGTGATCGCATCGGTGGTCTGGATCTGGATATCAAGCTCGCATTCCGCCAGTTAGCGCCGCTGTTTGGCAAGGATGAGCTACTGAAAACCGGCCTGCCGACACCAGCCAACATGTTCTGGAATGCGGTGTGTATTAACAACGTTGATGCACAAACTACCTTCTATTCTGCAGCTAATGGCCGTGAAATTCATAAGATGCTGCGCGATGCACGACCTGATTCGGTACTGGATCGTCTGCTGCATATTTATGAAACCATGCTCAGTTATCACATCAGCCAGAGTGCGGAAGCCGCAAAAATTGCCTTATCATCGACTGAAGTCACTTCCGTTGATATGGCTTATCTCGAAGCGGGCTTGAGCACGAACATTAACCGTGAGCAACTGCAAACGGCGATCAGTAATGAGCTGAATAAGTTCATCGGATTGATGAAAGAAGTTGAACAACAGGCACAGGTTGCGCCCGATGTGATCTACGTGACCGGTGGTACTGCACGTTCGCCGATTGTTGATGCTTATATCCGTGCCGCCTATCCGGAAGCACGGATTGTGTTCGGGGATCTGTTCGGTAGTGTGGCCTCCGGTCTGACGACCTGGGCACACCGGATTTTCAGCTAAAACCCAACCACTGCCAAAATGACCGCCGCTGTTTCTGTTCTTTGACCCAGTTCAGCAATTCATTGTTTTGTATCCGGGTTTTCTTCTTTATGACCAGATAGTACCCGGAATCCAGCGGTGGTTTTTTGATGATGTGATAACGAATCGATTTGATGAAGCGGATCGCCTCTTTTTTATCGTTGGTTTCAAAAACCGGATATGAACCGGTGATCACATGACGATAAATCACATATTTACTGTTTGTCTGCTGCATTGCTCATTCACTCAGCTGAAGACGGCAATCCGTGCGCCGCTCGTTGCATCTGAATGTAATATTTTTACCACTCCCGCAGCAACCTGCTCCGGTGTACGGAGTTCGCCGCTTTCTTTGCGGTGAATAAAATAATCCACTGCCGGAAAATCTTCTTTGTGTGAACTGCGGATCAGCGCCTGCATATCGGTATCCATCACACCGGGATCGACATTCAGCACCACAAACGGGTGTGCTTCACTCGCCTGCTCGACCGCCACCGTGCGGATATAACTCTCCAGCCCTGCTTTGGCGGAACAATACAGTGACCAGCCAGGATATGCTTTCAACGCGGCGCCAGACGAAATGCTGACCAGCACTTTACGGCAAGCATGCGGCTGGAAGTGTTTCATCACTTCACTCATAAAGAGGATGGCACTGGTAAAGTTGGTATTGATATTAGCCAGCACCGCCATGGAATTTTTCTTCGCTGTCGGGCCAATCGGACTAAGCGAAGCTGCGTTGCTGACCACCAGAATTTCATCCCACGTCTGTGTGGCAAGTTTTCCCAGATTTGATGTCAGCACAGGCAGCATCTGTTCCGGTGATGAAAAATCGAGTTTTACGGAATATGCATGCGGTGCGCTGCGCGAAAATTCCACCACCTGATAACCTGTGGCATGGAGATTTTCTGCAATAGCAGAACCCAGGCCTTTAGAACCGCCACTGATGATTGCTAGTTTCATCTTAATTCCTCGCTGTATCAGGTAGTTAAATTCTGGTTTGTGCACCAGCCCTGTTCTGACTCACTCAACCACAACAATCAAGAGTGAAAAACAATAAAGCAAATTAAAAAAATTAAAGTTTGTTCTTCGCTCTTGATTTTATATATATAAATAAAAAATGAACAGTTAAGAAACAAAAGGAGGCCAGATTGAGAAGTATCACGGTAAATAACAGAGAGATCATACCATCCAAGATAGTATGCATTGGCAGGAACTATGTTGAACACATTATCGAACTTGATAATGAACAACCCGAGGAAATGCTGATTTTCTTCAAACCAAATGCAGCCATTAGTTCTGAATTGTTATCAGAGCATCATGAGACGCTCAGCTATGAAGGTGAGCTCTGCTTTATCTATGAAAATAAAAGACTTTCTGCTGTTGGATTTGGACTGGACTTAACAAAACGGCAACTCCAGACAACGCTGAAAACCAAAGGGCTACCCTGGGAGCGCGCAAAAGCATTTAGTGGTTCGGCAATATTCAGTGATTTTGTTGAAATTACAGAAAATGATGAAAATTTGTCTTTTTTACTAAAAATTAATGGCAATCCGATACAGTACGGTCAAGTCGGCCTTATGATAAATAAGCCGGAAGAAATATTAAATGAAATACGTTCATTCATAGGCTTGAATGATGGCGATATTATTATGACCGGCTCACCTAAAGGCGTTGGTAAAATAAACAAAAATGATCTCTTTCAGGCTGAAGTAATGATTAATGATCAAGTTGTCACGAGCGCAGAATGGGTTGCCAGATAAACAGAATCAAAAATACCCGGTTACATTATTAATACACGAAAAACCCCTGCATCCATTGCCAGATACAGGGGAACACATGGGAACCAGGAGGAGTTTAATATGTCAGACCAAACCCGTAGTTAAACAGCGGGTTTGCTGAATCGTATGGTACATCTGATTGCTGGTTCTCTACTGCACTCCAGCTTGAAGGCAATTCACCTGCTGGAATTTCTGAATTAAAGATTATCGACATAGAGCGGGCCTACATTAGGGCAAAATGAAAATCCTGAATTGACATTCAAAAACAAAATTTTAACATCTGGGTGCACGATAGAGATTGTGTGATACAGGTTTACAAATTCAACCAACAATAAAAACGGGAACTGACAATGACGATCCGATTGATGACACGTAATGACTTTCCGCTGTTCTGGCCAACCTTTAAAGCCATCATCGAAGAAGAAGCCACTTATGCTTTTTCGCCGGAACTGACCGAAGTACAAGCATTACAGCTCTGGTTTGACCTGCCTGCGGAAACTTATGTTTTCATGCAGGATGATCAGATTGCCGGTTCCTATTACATCAAACCCAATGCTTCCGGCCCCGGTGATCATGTCTGTAACTGTGGTTATATGATTAATCCGCAATTTCGCGGAAAAGGTATTGCCGCACAGTTATGTGAACACTCCAAACAACGCGCTGTCGCTCTTGGTTTCAAAGCCATGCAGTTCAATTCCGTGGTTTCCACAAACACCGTGGCTGTGAACCTCTGGCAAAAGGCCGGTTTTGACATTATCGGCACCGTGCCAAAAGCCTACCGGCACAAGCAACATGGTTATGTTGATACTTATGTGATGTATCAGTGGCTTGCTGCTGAATGATCGAGTTATCGGTTTATGCAGGGTTATTTTTTATTGCCCTGCTCTCCGCCTCTATTTTACCTTTACAGTCTGAAGCGGTTTTAGTGGGTTTGTTACTGAGTGATAACCACCCGGTCTGGTTATTACTGACGGTTGCCAGCATCGGGAATGTGCTCGGTTCACTACTGAACTGGTATTTAGGCAAATATCTGCAGCACTTCCAGCGCCGGCGCTGGTTCCCGGTAAAACCAGACCAGCTGGACAAAGCCAGCCGCTGGTATCTTAAATATGGCAAGTGGTCGCTATTATTGAGCTGGGTACCCATTATTGGCGATCCGCTGACCGTCATTGCAGGCGGATTACGCGAGCCATTTCTGCCATTTCTGCTGCTGGTGACTATCGCGAAAGTCTCGCGCTATCTGGTACTGGCCGGGGTTACACTGCTTTAACAGCGACTTGATGTAACATAATCAAATACACCCCCCACATGAGCTGCAACGCCAGTCGGCAACATTCACCGCCTGATAAAACCAGCGGAAAAACTCTTCCTCTACCGGAATGTCATTGTCGATAAAACACTGGCTCAGCCAGTCGATGTTATCAACAATCCACTCGTCCTCTTTAAGCCCTTCTTCCCAATCCGGATCATCTTCAAACAGGTAACTGAAGTTACCGAAAGTGCCCATATCTTTAACTTTTACTGATTCCGGTAAAGCCAGCTCCTGATCATTAAAACTGATTTGCCAGTATCCCAGGCACATAGTATGGCCTTTGGCACTCCATTCCGCCTGAAATGGGTTTACTTCGTTAACAGACATCACTACGCCTCCGGATGTTTTTTGTTAACGCATTTTTACCACTTGTTAATGTTCTGTTATTGATATCTATCAAATATGCATTGTAAATATCTATTTTCTGCTGATGCAGCGCCGCAGCAGGCCGGGTTGTGATATATTTTGAATGTGATTCTGATGAGCGAACTAAATGAAACTAACCACTTATACTGATTATGGTCTGCGGGCCCTGATGTTCATGGCTTGTCTGCCGCCCGGCGCCCGCAGCAGCGTAGTCGAGATCAGTAATTACTATGACATCTCGCGCAACCATATGGTGAAAGTGGTCGTCCAGCTGGTTAGTCTTGGTTATCTCAGTTCGGTTCGTGGTAAAAACGGTGGGATCACCCTCGCCCGTTTACCACGCGATATCCGCATCGGACAAGTGATCCGCGATTTGGAGAATAATCTGAATGGTGTTGATTGTGGTTCTCCCGGCTGCAAGCTGGTACCTGTCTGCCGGTTGACGAATGCGCTGAAAGTCGGGATGGAGGCTTTTCTGGCAGCGATGGATGAATTTACGCTGTCCGATCTGGTCAACAACGCCGATCAGATCATTGCGATACTGCAGATCGACGTTGATGCTATTCCTGTTCCCGTAACGAAGGCGGATTAACGCCTTACCAGTAATTTTCCATCGTGATCTGTCCCGGTTCCCGGCGCAGATTCTTTTTCAGTCCTTTTTGCTGTAATGCATGCAACGTGTCTTTGACCATCGCCGGATTGCCACAAATCATGGTCTGGGAATAATCCGGTGAAAGCGCCAGTTCAGCTGCATCTTCCAGCAAGCCATTATCCAGTAATGCCGGAATGCGACCGCGCAGAAGATCAGTACAATTTTCCCGGCTCACAACCGGAATATACCGGAACTGCAAAGGCTGTTGAGTTTTGATCGTGTGAATCAGTTCCTGATAAGTGAGGTCTTCGCGCTCACGAACGCCGTGTACCAGTACGATATTTTCAAAACGCTGAAATGCCTTTCGTTCAGAGAGAATGGATAAAAATGGTCCGATGGCGGTGCCAGTTGCCATCATCCAGAGATCACGACCTTCCGGCACCTCCGGTAAAGTCATAAATCCGCTGGCCTGATGCGATAGTTGTATTGCATCGCCAGGCTGCAGATTAAACAGATAAGGCGACAAGCGGCCTTCAGGAATTTTGATCAGATAAAATTCATGGTGATCAGCCTTCGGCGCATTCACAAAAGAATAGGCCCGGCTAACCCGTTCACCATCAATGATCAGTGACAATTTGCCGAACTGCCCCGCCATATACGGGGCCAGATCAGCTTTAATTTTGAGGGAACAGAGCTTGTCACTCCACTGAATGACTTCAGACACTTTCCCGTTTACCCAGTCCGTCATATGCGCTCCTTACCCTACCGAAATAAAAAGCATCAGAACCTGAATATCGCTGCAACAGAAAATCTGTTAACAAGAGAATTTGTTAACCATAGAATTTGTTAACCATAGTATGGCTAATTTTCAGCTAACTGCTTTATCAAAGTCATACTGCGTGTGGTGTGTTGCCCGCAGGTGACAAAACCAACCAGCTTATCGTGCCGGAATGCCAGTCCGATCAAGCCGTTCTCATCTTCATCCAGCTGCCAGATCAAATCCTCACTACGCACCTCTCCTGCCAGCTGCACAGGATAACTGCTGGTTTTGACATTGACCGGCATCACCGGCCATTGCACTGCGGTCTGCTCCCCGGCCAGCGTTTTAGCCAGTACCTGAGCGCTTACGGTGATAGGCTGCAGATAAGGCAACAACTGCCCGGCTATTTCGGCACAATCCCCCAGCGCATAGATATGCGGATCACTGGTTGCCAGCGTTTCATCCACCACGATGCCACGATTTACAGGCAGTCCGGCGGCTTTAGCCAGTGCAGTTCGCGGACGCAACCCGGCAGCACAGACGATACTGTCGACGGTAATCGGATTTCCGTTACTGAATGTCGCCCTGATGCCATCTGCCGTTTTTTCTGCAGACTTCAGCGTGTTCATCAATTCAAACTGACAACCAGCCTGAGTTAAGACAGTTTGCAGTTTTTCACTGGTGAATCCCGGTAATAATGCATTCAGCAAACTATCCGCCGGATCGCAGATAGTGACCTGTTTTCCTGCCAGCAAAAAATCATTCGCCAGTTCGCAACCAATCAAACCAGCACCTATCAGCAGTATGCGTTGGCTGTTAGTCAGACGTTCCTGATGTAGCTGGTATTCCTGCAGACTGTTCAGTGTGATGATCTCATTTGCGGCATCACCACTGACTGGCAGCAACCACGCCTCAGCGCCAACTGCCAGTACCAGATCCCGATAAGGTAATTCCCGCTCTGCCAGTTGAATCACCTGTCGCTCAGGGTCAATGGCTTTAACCTGCTGCCCGGTCAGCAATAGCGCTTTTAATTCCAACGCAATTTCTTTTGCCGTTTTACGGATCAAATCAGTGGCGGACTGCCGTTTACTGACCGCATGGCTCAGTTGCGGTTTAGGATAGTCCGCACCATCATCGGCGCAGACAATTACCAGTGGTGTGGTCGGTGCATGACGGCGAAATTGTCGCGCCAGTTGCAGGCCGGCATAACCACTGCCGACGATCACGACCGGATGATGAGCTGCCATGATGGTCTCCTTTTACGCGGCTTTTGCAGCAGTTTCAGTTTTTGGATCAAAATCATCTTTGCCCATAAAACAAACCGGGCATAGGAAACTTTCCGGCACATCTTCCCACGCTGTTCCCGGTTCAACGCCCTGATTCACTTCACCTTCTGCTGGGTCATAAACCCATGAGCAGGTACGACAAACCATGCACGGCAATTCAGTTTCGATGGCAGTTTGTGTAGTTTCGGATGCAGAAACACCGCCCAATTGTGCCACCAGATTTTTGCCGTAAGCTTCGCATTCTTTCAGTGCTTCTTGTGTCGGGCGCCATTCCACTTTGGTGCCTTCCAACGTGTTGAAACCACACTCTTTCAAACGCTGCGTAATACGATTTACCGCACCACCGTTCCAGCCATGGCTACCAAATGCAGCGGCAGTTTTGCCGGTAAAACGTAAACCTTGGATCTCTTCCAGCAACGCGGCGACCTGCGGCAGCATCACGTTATTGATGGTTGGTGAACCGATCAAAATCGCTTTCGATTTAAAGATCTGCGTCAGCACATCATTCTTGTCGGAATTCGCCAGATTGAATTGTTTAATTGTCACGCTCGGGTCAGCTTTACGAATACCAGAGGCAATTGCTTCCGACATTTTGCGGGTACTTTCCCACATGGTGTCATAGACCAGCGTGATCTGATTTTCCTGATAAGAATCAGCCCACTTCAGATATTGCTCGACAATCTGTGCTGGGTTATCACGCCAGATAATGCCATGTGAGGTACAGATCATGTCCAGTGGCAGATTGAATGACAGTACTTCATGAATTTTCTGCGTCACCAATTTGCTGAATGGGGTCAGGATGTTCGCATAATACTTAATACATTCATTATGCAGCTCATTCTGATCAACCAGATCGTTATAGAGCTGATCGCTGGCATAGTGCTGACCAAACGCGTCATTACTGAATAACACCGCATCATCGGTCATATAGGTCATCATGCTGTCAGGCCAGTGCAGCATCGGTGCTTCGACAAACACCAGCTTTTTACCATTACCCAGATCAAGGGTGTCACCAGTTTTGACAACCTGGAAATTCCAGTCCTGGTGGAAATGCCCTTTCAGCGATTTCACACCATTGGCGGTGCAATAAATCGGGGTGCCCGGAATTTTCGCCAGTAACGCTGGCAGTGCGCCGCTATGATCAATTTCTGCATGGTTGGCAATGATGAAGTCGATTTTCTCCAGCGGAATTTCATTCGCCAGATTCGTCACAAACTCATCGGCATACGGGCTCCACACCGTATCAATCAACGCCACCTTCTCTTCTTTGATCAGGTAACTGTTATAGCTGGAGCCTTTATGCGTGGAATATTCACTGCCATGAAATTCGCGCAGTTCCCAGTCTTGTTTGCCAACCCAGTAGATATTGTTCTTAACGTGCAAAGTCATGATCTCATCCTCAATATAATGTGCATCTCATATGCAGAGTTTGCATCTTAGTTTAATGTGCATTTGAAATGCAAGTTATGTTTGCGCGTTTTTTTATCCCGTATTTATACGGGCATGCAAGCGGGGAAATAGCAGAAACGGGCAACAGTGATGTGAACGCAGAAGGCTTTTGAAATATATTTATATAAAACAATAAATTATGGTTTTTTATGGCAAGGGAGAATAGCCTTGTCATGCATCTTATCTGTGTTCTTTTAATTTTTATTTGTGAGAAAAATCAAAACGGGCACATTCAGTCATTACTGTTTATGCCCGTTTCAGTCTACATTGACCGCCAATGAAACCGATTTCGTTGCAATATGTAACCGAACGGTCACGAATTTGTAAACAGTCATGATTTTTTGTGATCAAAAGCCCATTTGTTTCGTTCATAGTTTATGAGCTTCGTTTTCGTAATTCTTAGCTCAGAACTATTTCCGGAACACACCTAAACTGAATTCAACTTAAGAGAGGAAGAGATATGTTGCAGGCTGAAAGACATCATAGAATTAATGAGCTCTTGAAAGAGAAAGGCTCACTATTGGTGAATGATCTTTCTCTGATGCTCAATATTTCAAAAGAAACTATCCGCCGGGATTTGGCTTATTTAGAAAAAAAAGGATTTCTGAACCGTACACATGGTGGTGCAGTTCCTGTTGGAAACCAGATTAAAAATATTACTACGCCTGTAGATCTGGAATATGAAGAAAGTGGCGAAGCGTTCAGAATAAGAGCCAATCAGAACACTGATACCAAAATAAAAATGGCTAAAAAAGCATTAGCCTATATTGAACCGGGTGACATTATTCTGCTGGATAGCAGCACCAGCGCATGGTTTCTTGCAAGACAAATTCCGGATATTGAGATTACAGCATTAACAACATCACTGAATATAATTCATGCATTAGCATGTAAATCGAATGTAAGGGTTATCGGATTAGGTGGCGAATATTCAGAAAAATATGAATCATTCAGCGGACCATTGACAGAAAGCATTGTAAAAGAATTCAGCATTAATAAGTTTTTCTTCTCTTGTCACGGCATCGGTTTAACAACCGGAATAAGAGAGAGCAATGAGAATCAGGCAAGATTAAAACAGATGATGATCAGTGTGGCAGATAAATCAATTCTGCTGTGCGACTCCAGCAAAATAGAGAGACGGTCTTTTTGCAAGGTTTGTGATTACAGCAAAATAGATGTATTAATTACCGATCTGTTACCTTCTGATGAGTATCGCACTGAGATTGGATGGAATAACGTAAAGATTATTGAAACCAACAGGAAATAAAAGAACTAAAGATGGTCGTTTTAAAATAAAAACGACTGATGTATTAGTATCCACGTAGTACGCAGATGTAGTGTTTTTTTAACACCGGGTCAACACACCCTGAATATTTTAAATAATATTCAGAAGATATATACATGGAGAATATCAAGATGAAAAAAGCAGGTCTTGCTTGTGTAATTGCTACTATTTTAGCATCTTCAGCCACCTATGCGGCTGACAGTTTTAAAATGGGTGTCGTTGTAAAAATTGGCGGTATTCCATGGTTTAACGCGATGGAAGAAGGTATTAAAAAAGAAGCAGCTAAACAAGGTGTTGAGGCCTGGCAGATTGGCCCGACAGCCGCAGATCCAGCGCTTCAGGTTCGTGCAATTGAAGACTTGATTGCTCAGAAAGTTGATGTAATTGGTGTTGTACCTAATGACGCTAAAGTACTGGAGCCAGTACTGGAAAAAGCACAGAAAGCCGGTATCAAAGTTATCGTACATGAATCACCAAATCAGAAATTTGCTGACTGGGATTTCGAGCTGGTTGATGCCAAACAACATGGTATCAACCATATGCAAAAACTTGCCGAATGTATGAAAGGTGAAGGCAAATATGTGGCTTACGTTGGCAGCCTGACCGTGCCTTTGCATAACGTATGGGCTGATTCAGCCATCGAATATCAGAAAGCAAACTATCCGAAAATGACTTTGGCAGCCGATAAATTCGGTGTAGCTGAATCACTGGATGACACCATGCGTACCACCAAGGATCTGATGTCCAAGAATAAAGATCTGAAAGGTGTCATCGCATTCGGTTCCCAGGGCCCTATCGGTGCAGGCCGCGCTGTTCAGCAACGTAACAAGATTGATGATATCTGCGTGGTTGGCCCATTCAGTCCGGGACAAGGTGAATCTCTGGTCATGAGTGGCGCTATTGATGGTGGTTATATCTGGAATCCGATGACTGCCGGTGAAGTTTTTGTCCGTGTGGCAAAAATGATGATGAATGGCGAAGAAGTTAAAGACGGCATGACTATCGAAGGAATGGGTCAGGTTAAAGTTGATGCACAAACCAGAACCATCCTTGGTAATCAGGTAGAAAGTGAAGATAAAGAGAACATCAAGAAATTAGTTCAAATGGGTCTCTGATCTTTATCTCTGGATGAGCTTCGGCTCATCCAGTTACATCTCCGAGGTTTAAAATGGAAACATTGCCTGAAAATAGCCGGGTCGGGTCACTTATTTCTCTGAATAAGCTTTCTAAGAGCTTTGGTGGCCATAAAGCATTAAATAATATCACCTTGGATATATTGCCTGGTGAAGTACATTGTTTAGCTGGCACAAATGGTTGTGGTAAAAGCACATTGATAAAAGTCATCAGTGGTGTTTATCAACCCGATAATGGTGCAGAAATAAAAGTTAACGGTGAATCAGTTCAGAAATTAAATCCTAACCTGGCAAGAGACTTAGGTATTCAGGTTATTTATCAGGATCTATCCCTATTCCCTAATTTATCAGTGGCAGAAAACATTGCATTTGAACTAAATATGCAAGGGCTGCTTAGCTGGCATAATGATAAAAAACTTTTTGAAAAAGCAAAAAAAATCCTCGGTGAATTGAAATTCACCATCGATTTAAATGAGAAAGTAGAAGCATTACCCATAGCGCAGCGACAACAAGTTGCAATATGCCGTGCATTAGTAGCAGATGCCAAACTGGTCATTATGGATGAACCGACTGCATCGCTGACCCGCACCGAAGTGAATCAACTATTACGAACTGTTAATTACCTGAAAAGTAAAAACATCAGCGTCGTATTTGTAAGTCATCGCCTGGATGAAGTATTAGAAATATCTGATACTGTCACTGTAATTCGTGATGGAACTAAAGTCGGTTCTTTCCCGGCTAAAGACATGTCACCGAAAAAACTCGCTGAGTTAATGACTGGCATATCAATTGAACATGTATTAAAGCCGGAAAGAAAATCAAATAGCCGGGTTATTCTGGAAGTCGATAATTTATCCCGTAAAGATCAGTACGATAATATCAGCTTTAAACTCTATCAGGGTGAAGTACTCGGCCTTTGTGGTTTGCTGGGTTCCGGACGTACAGAGTTAGCATTAAGTTTATTCGGAATTACAAAGCCTGATTCAGGTAAAGTCTACATCGACAGCAAACCAGTTAACTTCAGAAATCACAGTGATGCTATCAAATCCGGTATCGGATATGTGTCTGAAGATCGCCTGACGCTTGGTTTGGTATTACAGCAGTCAGTTTCAGATAACGCTGTGTTATCCATACTGGATCAATTAAAGAACAGAATGCATTTCATCGATGATTACAAAAAAGTGAAAATCGTCAGACAGTGGATTCAGGATCTTGATATCAAGGTATCCAATACTGAAAATCCTATTTCCACCTTGTCCGGTGGTAACCAGCAAAAAGTTGTTCTTGCCAAATGGATTTTGACACAGCCCAAAGTTCTTATTCTGGATGCACCAACTGTAGGTGTCGATATTGCAGCCAAAAGCAGTATCTATCAGTTAATTCATAAACTTTCAGAACAGGGAATTTCAATCCTGTTAATTTCAGATGAAATACCTGAAGTTTATTATAACTGCGACCGCATCCTTCATATCGAACATGGTCAGATCATGAATGAATATGAACCAAGAAAGATATCAGAATCATTTTTGGAAGGAGTTGTAAATGGATAGATTCCTGAAAAAAAGAATGCCAATTGAATTTTATCTCGGCATTGTAATACTGGCCATGGTGGCATTCTTCTCCGTAACAACAGAAGAATTTTTGACACTGCGTAATATTCTTGATTTAACTGAAGGTTACGCAGTCTCCGGAATATTTGCGCTGGGTCTGTTTGTAGTTTTAGTTACCGGCGGTATTGATATATCGTTTGCCGCTGTTGCTTCTGTTGTTCAATATGCTATCGCCTCGTTGTTATTAGGTGGTTATATTGATGGCGCCTTACAGAGTATTGTCCTGGCGTTAATATTTGGTGTCTTCTGCGGGTTATTTAATGCCGTATTAATTTACTACCTGAATCTGGTTTCCATCATCATTACGATCAGTGTGCAGTCATTACTGTTCGGCGTTCTGATGTGGCTGACAAATGGCCGTAGTATTTATGACCTGCCAGCATGGTGGACCACACAACACGAGATTTTCCCCTTCTCCATCGGTGATGAAACTTACCAGATTGGTTTGCCTTTCCTGCTGATGTTAGCCCTGACCTTTATTACCTGGGTGATTCTCAATAAAACAAATCTGGGACGTCAACTCTACGCCGTTGGCGGTAGTCAGGAATCTGCCCGCCGGGTTGGTATCCGTGTCGGCCTGATCCATCTGTTTGCTTACGGTTACCTAGGTGCCGCAGCAGCCATCGGTGGTCTGGTACAGGTATACCGTATGGGCGAAGTCGTTCCGAATGCACTGGTTGGTGGCGAACTTGATGTACTGGCAGCAACCGTATTAGGCGGAGCCAGTCTGACAGGCGGCAAAGGTACTGTCATCGGCACACTCATGGGTGTTTTCCTGATTGGTATCCTCAAAAACGGCTTAAACCTGATCGGTATCTCCAGCTATTTCATGAACATCGTGATTGGCATCGTGATCGTGATTGCTATCTCCATCACGCATTACAAGAAACGTAAAGAAACTAACGTCGGTTTCGCTTAAACAGAGGCTCACATCATGAAATTAAAATGGCTCAAACTCGATGAAAATATGATCGGCCTGCTGAGCTTACTGATTGCGGTTTGTGTGATATTCAGTTTCTTAATGCCTGGCCGGTTCTTCACGCTGCAGACATTCAGCAGTATTGCTTCACAACTGCCGGAACTCGGTCTGTTCACACTCGCCATGTTTATTCCGATGCTGAGCGGTGGTTTCAACCTCTGCATCATTGGTACAGCGAACCTGACCAGTCTGCTGATGGCCTGGGTATTTATCAGCTACATCCCTGCAGATAGCAGCATGTTTATCCAGTTGATTGGTCTGGTTGTCGCTCTGGTGGCCGCCGTTATTCTGGCTGTTGTTATCGGAGTCGTAACCGGTGCGCTGGTCGCTTATATCGGAGCCCACCCTATCCTGGTAACTCTGGCAACCATGACGGTAGTGAACGGGATCGGTATTTCCCTGACCAAAGGTGCCGCGCTAAGTGGTATGCCTGAACTGGTCAAATCACTCGGTTCCGGCACGCTTCTAGGTATCCCGCTGCCACTCATCATCTTCCTCTGTGTTGCGGCTTGTGTTGGCTTACTGCTGGAAAAAACCAAACTGGGCAAATGTATCTACATGAGTGGCAGTAACATCAATGCGACTTATTTCAGCGGCATCAACACGCATCATCTGCAACTGGCTATCTATACCATCTCCAGTGTGCTGTGCGTCTTCGCCGGTCTGATCATGATGGCTCGCTTTAACTCCGCCCGTATGGGATACGGCGATTCCTATCTGCTGCTGACTGTACTCGCCATCATTCTCGGCGGTACCGATCCAAACGGTGGCTTTGGTCGTGTATTTGGTGTGATTTGCTCCCTGTTTGTACTGCAGATTATTGCAACCGGCCTCAACCTGCTGGGTGTTAGTCCGCACTTCAGTCTGGCGATGTGGGGAGCAGTTTTAATCATCACCCTGTCAGCCAAATTCTTCAAAAACAAATGGTCAGAGAAACGGGCAGCGAAAAACAGCAAACCCTTATCAAACACCAAAAACACTCAAATTATTGGTCACAAGTAACTTAACTGAATTAATACTGGAATTATGACTATGACTTATATGATTTCTCCTTCGCTGATGTGCATGAACCTGATTGAAATTAAATCACAACTGGATGTATTAAATACTCGTGCTGACTTCCTGCATATCGACATTATGGATGGCCACTACGTAAAAAATATAACTCTCTCACCATTCTTTATTGAGCAGATCCGTCCTTACACCAATTTGAAAATTGATGTACATCTGATGGTGGAAGAGCCAAGTAATTTTATTGACGCAGTAGCGAACGCTGGTGCGGATTATATTTGCCCGCATGCAGAAACAATTAACAGAGATGCTTTCCGGATCATTAACCAGATCAAAAAACACAATAAAAAAGTGGGTGTGGTGTTAAATCCGGCTACTCCGGTGGAATACATCAAACACTATATTCACCTGCTGGATAAGATCACCATCATGACCGTCGATCCAGGTTATGCAGGCCAGCCATTCATTCCGGAAATGCTGAACAAAATTCAGGAATTAGCCAAACTGAAAAAAGAAAATGGATATAAATACCTGATCGAAATTGATGGTTCCTGTAACACTAAAACATTCCACGACCTCCTGGGGGCTGGTGCTGAAGTGCTGATTGTCGGAACATCCGGTCTGTTTAATCTGGACGCTGATCTCTCAGTCGCATGGGAAAAAATGACCGCGAATATCCGACAAGCAGAACAGGCAGCTTAGGGGGAACAACGTATGGCTTATTACGTAGGTATTGATATTGGCGGCACCAACACCCGTTTGCTGACAATGAATGAGCAGGATGAGTTTATTCTTCGTGAAAACATCCCGACCTCATCCTGGTCGGCAACGGAAAATCCACTGGAAAAGTTAGCGCAGTTAATTAATGCCCACTTCCGGCAATTAGACCAACGTCCGGCCGGCGTGATGCTGGGCTTACCGGGTACATTAAGCCGTGATCGGAAAAAAGTGTTTTCTCTGCCTTTTATTCAGGCGCTGGATAATCGTGAAGTCGGTACCGAGTTGAGTAAGCTGATCGACTGTCCGGTTGTCATGGATAAAGACGTGAATCATCTGCATCTGTGGGATCTGCATCAGCAGGAAACCATGCCGGATGTTGCCGTGGGTTTATATCTGGGTACCGGTATGGGTAACAGTTTATGGATAAATGGTGACTTCTATCATGGTGCGCATGGCTCTTCAGGCGAAATCGGTCACATTCCATGGCTTAACAACACGTTAAGCTGTCCCTGCGGGAAAACAGGATGTGCTGAAACACTGACATCAGGCAGTTATCTGGCGAGATGGGCTAAGGAACACGTAAAAGCACCGCATCATGTTGGCGATATCTTTACTCACTATGGTGATCATCCGGATATTCAGGAGTTTGTTACCCGCCTCGGCATGATTATCGCTTCTGAAATGAACATTCTCGATCCGGAACATCTGTTCCTCGGCGGCGGTGTTATCGGAATGCCAGACTTTCCGAAAGAAAAACTGGTACAGGAAATCAGAAAGCATCTGCGCGGTCCGCAACCCGCAGAAGGACTGACTATTTCATTTAGTTTACAGACCGGAGACACGGGTTGTCAGGGCGCATGTCTCGCTGCAAAACGCCACTTCGAATCTTAGGAGTCTGTTATGACAGGTAAAGTATGTGTATTCGGTGCATTTAACGTGGATGTGGTTGCACGACTGAGCCGGTTCCCCCGCCCCGGGGAATCCATGATTGCACGCAGCAGCCTGATGGGTGCCGGAGGGAAAGGCGCAAACCAGGCGCTTGCCGCCGCCAGAGCCGGAGCCCGTGTGCATTACATCGGAAAAGTAGGTACAGATTCCTTTGCTGAATTTGCAAAACGCCATCTGAACAATTCTGAAATCAATGTTTGTACATTGTTTGAAAGTCATGAAAAACCTACCGGCAATGCATTGATTTACGTATCCGAAGAAAATGGCGAAAACATGATTGGTGTTGATCCCGGCGCCAATCTTACCGTCACCGATCAAGAAATCGATTCTTGCCTGCCTGTCATCAAATCATCCGATTTATTGCTTATCCAGATGGAAAACAACGCCGACGCGATTGTTCGTCTATTGCAGTATGCTCATGAAAATAAAGTCTTTGTTATTCTGAATCCGGCACCGTTTCAGTTAATTCCTGATGAAGCACTGGCATTGGCAGATCTGCTGACACCGAACAGTACGGAAGCTGAATTACTGACGGGCATCGAAGTTGACGATATTGATTCTGCCGCTCAGGCAGCCCGAGTGCTGCATAACAAAGGGATCAACAACGTTCTGATTACGCTGGGCTTAAAAGGCGCCTTACTTTCCACACCATCAGGCCGCACCCATATCCCTGCTTATCCGGCACACCCGGTGGATACTACAGGTGCAGGTGATGCATTTAACGGTTCATTAGCCGCCTGCCTGGCGCAGGGTGATAAGCTGGAAGATGCAGCCTTGTTTGCCTCTGCCTATGCATCTGTGTCTGTTGAACGGATCGGCGCTGCACTAGCCATGCCTTACAAGCAGGAAGCCATGGAAAGAATGCGGCAGTATGCGTCTCTGGCTGCAGCATCATAGAGTGAGGAATGAAATATGTCTGATTCTATCGTTATCGGTCTGGATTTTGGCAGCGATTCAGTAAGGGCTCCTGCGGTGCGCTGTCAGGATGGAAAGGAACTGGCAGCATATACTGAACCCTATCCCCGATGGAGCCTCGGTAAATATTGCCAGCCAGTACAAAATCAGTTCCGGCAGCACCCACTGGATTACATAGAATCCATGGAAAATGTGGTCAGACAACTTGTCTCATTATTAGAACCGGAACAGCGCAGTGCAATTTGTGGTATCGGCGTTGACGCTACCGGTTCAACACCAGCCCCGATAGATGAAACAGGGCAAATTCTGGCGTTACGCAGTGAGTTTGCTGATAACCCTAATGCCATGTTTCTGCTGTGGAAAGATCACTCTGCAATTGCAGAAGCAGAGGAAATTACCGCGCTCTGCCACAGTGGCCGGTTCCCTGATTACACGCGTTACAGTGGCGGTATCTACTCTGCGGAATGGTTTTGGGCAAAGATCCTTCACGTCTTCAGAAATGATTCCGCCATCAAAAAAGCAGCCGCCAGCTGGATTGAACTCTCTGACTGGATCCCAGCCATGCTGAGCGGAACTCAGGCTCCTCACAAAATAAAAAGAGGCCGCTGTGCCGCAGGCCATAAATGCTTATGGCATCAGGAATGGGGCGGATTACCTTCCGCAGAATTTCTTTCGGCACTGGATATATCGCTTACCTCGGAACTTCATTATCCGTTATTTACCGAAACATGGACTGCTGATGTTCCGGTAGGAAAAATCACCGCTGAATGGGCAGAACGCCTGGGTTTACCGCAAGAAGTGATGATTTCTGGTGGTGCGATTGACTGTCATATGGGCGCGATCGGTGCCGGAACGACATCCAACACATTACTCAAAGTTATTGGCACTTCAACATGTGACATTCTGGTCACTGACTATAAAACCATAGGCAAACGGGCGATTGATGGCATCTGTGGTCAAGTTGATGGCAGTGTCATTCCCGGCATGATCGGGCTTGAAGCAGGACAATCCGCTTTCGGCGATATCTATGCCTGGTATCAGCGTTTGCTCAGCTGGCCGCTCGAAGAGTTGATAAAACAACATCCGGAATTAAAAACGACCATCCGGCAACATGAACAGCAGCTGATTGCATCACTGACAGAAAGCTGGACTAAAAATAATATTAATCTGGCCCATCTGCCTGTTGCTCTGGATTGGTTTAATGGCCGGAGAACGCCTCATGCCAACCAGCGGTTAAAAGGTGTTATCGCTGGTATGACTTTAGCGACTGATGCTCCGACGCTGTTCGGCACACTCATTGTCTCAACAGCCTGTGGCGCCCGCAAGATCATGGAATGTCTGACTGATCAGGATATTCCGGTCGAAGAAGTGATGGCACTGGGCGGTATTTCCCGTAAATCACCAACCGTCATGCAAGTTTGTGCCGACGTTATGAACCGTCCGATTCAGGTTGTCGCCTCAGATCAATGTTGCGCCTTAGGTGCCGCAATTTGTGCTGCTGTGGCTGCGGATATATATCCCTCTGTTGTAGCGGCACAACAAAAAATGGCCAGTTCCATTGAACACATTTATCAACCCCAGCCTGCCAGAGTCGCTGAATATGAAACGATATATCAGCAATATCTGAGATGGGCTGAAGCTGCAGAACCTTTACTTAATTAACTTTCACCCTTTATTCAGTTTATCTGACAAGGAGTTACCGTGAGCAGTTTGTTAAACCAATTACGTGCCATGACCACCGTGGTGGCTGACACCGGCGAGTTACCCGCCATTAAATTATATTCCCCTGAAGATGCCACTACCAACCCGTCCCTGATCCTCAAAGCCGTCTCCAGCCCGGAATATGCTCCACTGCTGGAAACCGTGATTGCGCAGGCGAAACACCTCTCTTCCGATGCGGCCGTACAGGTTGAAGAAGCCGCCGACCGTCTGATTGTCGCCATCGGTTGTGAAGTGCTGAAACATGTACCGGGCCGGATTTCCACCGAAGTGGATGCGCGTCTCTCTTTTGATACTCAGGCCACCATTGAGAAGGCCCGCAAGCTGATTGGTTTGTATGAGTATCAGGGCATTCCCCGCTCCCGCGTGCTGATCAAGATTGCCTCCACCTGGGAAGGCATCCGCGCCGCGGAACAGCTGGAAAAAGAAGGTATTAACTGCAACCTGACCCTGCTGTTCTCATTCGCTCAGGCCCGCGCCTGCGCGGAAGCCGGGGCTTATCTGATTTCGCCGTTTGTCGGCCGTATCCTGGATTGGTACAAAGCCAAAACTGGCGAAAGCTACACTGCCGAGAATGACCCGGGCGTGAAATCCGTAAAAGCGATTTATCAGTATTACAAGCAGCACGGTTACAACACCGTGGTGATGGGTGCGAGTTTCCGCAGTCCGGAAGAAGTGCTGGCTCTGGCCGGTTGTGACCGTCTGACCATCAGCCCGAATCTGCTGCAGGAGCTGGAGGCGCAGTCCGGTGAGCTGGTACGTCAGCTGGCGGATGATGGCTTGCGTCTGCCGCGTCCAGTTGCGATGACGGAAGCCGAGTTCCGCTGGCAGCATAATGAAGATGCTATGGCGACCGAGAAACTGGCGGAAGGCATTCGTAATTTTGCCATTGACCAGGTGAAGCTGGAGCAGTTGCTGGCCTCCCGTTTGGCGTAGGTTTTTTAGTGTAAGCGGGAGAATACGCGGCGTGTTTTTTATTGCGTTCAGAACACTGAACCCTCAGGCGGGTAAACCATCCATTGCAGAAGACCCTCCGCGCCAGGGATGGCGCGGCGGAGTCCCCATGGATGGGTTTACGACGTGTCTGGCGCAATGGATGGTTTATCTGCGCACCCTCTTAATCCGCTGCCTGACCTTCCTTTGAATAGATATTTCTGATTGTTAACTGATTACTAACTGGAGTTTTCTAAATGAGTTTAGACCCGAAAACCCTCGCCAATGCCGTACGTATGCTCAGCGTTGATGCTGTGCAACAAGCCAACTCCGGCCACCCCGGTGCGCCGATGGGTATGGCGGATATCGCCGAAGTGCTGTGGCGCCATCATTTAAAACATAATCCGACCGACCCTAATTGGATCAACCGTGACCGCTTTGTGTTATCCAACGGCCATGGCTCAATGCTGCTGTACTCCCTGCTGCATCTCACCGGTTATGACCTGCCACTGTCTGAGTTAAAACAGTTCCGCCAATTACATTCCAAAACTCCCGGCCACCCGGAATACGGTTATGCACCGGGTGTCGAAACCACTACTGGCCCGCTGGGTCAGGGCATTGCCAATGCGGTCGGTATGGCGCTGGCGGAAAAAACACTGGCGGCTCAATTTAATAAACCGGGGCATAACATCGTCGACCATTACACCTATACCTTTATGGGCGACGGCTGTCTGATGGAAGGCATTTCCCATGAAGTCTGTTCACTGGCAGGCACCTTAGAACTCGGTAAGCTGATTGCGTTCTGGGATGA
>MTLD01000217.1_pt1 | contig 55799 bp, 57 predicted proteins | sample 1982471 | NCBI WGS metagenome assembly MTLD01 (sample SAMN05712604, study PRJNA340218) | biofilm metagenome | isolation source: sample SPM anode biofilm adapted to -50 mV | place: USA | collected 2012-02-03
ACTTCCTCGCGCGCATTACTGGGTTCCGTAGATGGTTTCAGGTTAAGGGAATCAGTAATAGGGATAGGGGAATCCGCCGGGCTAGTACGGTGCTTTTCCGATGCAAGTCCGGTGCTAGCACTGTGTAAGTCTGGTGCTAGTCCGGTGCTAGTCTGGTGCTCACTAAAAACCCTTGCTTTATCTGGGTTCTCGCCGTTTGCCTTTTTTTTACAGTCCTCTAAATCTAGTGCTTTCCCTGTGCTGGCATCAGTCTCGCACTGTTCTTGCCCGATACTAGTCTGATGCAAGTCCGGTGCTAGCACTGTGCTAGTATCAGACAAGTCTGGTGCTGGTATGGTGCTAGCCGCTTCCTTCTGATGTGGGTTTTGATGCGTCACAAAGTGCATAATCTGAACATATTTTTTGCAATTATATTCATACCTGACAATAAACGCCGGTTGTCCATCATCTTCTTTTATTGCTGCAAGCTCATTAAGCAGCTCATCAATATTGCAATCGTCATAAGGCAATATTTCCGCCTTGATCTTCTTGGGACGGTCCTCTAAACGCCCTTCCCTGTCAGCCAGTGTCCAAAGGCCAGCAAAAAGGAGTCTGGCCAAAGGCTGACACTCGGCCAATGCGTCATTGGTGAAGAATCCTGGCTTTATGTTTCTCGCTCTGGCCAAACCACGTCACCCCTACTCTTTAAAATCAAGTTCCGTCTGGCGCCGTTTCCATTCCGCCTCTTCGGCCTGTGACTTCTTCCAGCAAACAATCCCATATCCGCGGTCAATACTCTTAGCATCTTTCAGCACGCGATGGCAGCGGCCACAGCGGCAAGCGCTTTCCTTCTCCATGTCAAATTGCCTCCTTCATTTTTGCTTCGCATTTCGGGCACTCACTGGCCCATGCGCTGCCGCTGGCATGGTGGCACCGCTCACAAATAGCGGATAGAGTTCTCCATTCAGTACCACAGCCAGGGCAACGCATGGAAACCATGGGCCACGAATACCCGACTTTTTCTCCTTCGGTATTGCACTGTAGGCAATAGGTTCTGGTGGTTACGCCGGGCTTGCATTTCATGGCTAAATTACTCCTTTTAAACGGCGAATTCTGTTGTAAACAGCATCCGCTTTCATCCCGTAAATCTCTCCAATAGCCTTATAGGACATTGTTTCTTTTAGCTTCGCCATATCTTGAACATCCAACAAGGTCAATTCGTTTCGTCGTTCAGATCGGTTGCTATTTTTTGGCTTTTCGCCTTTAGATAAAAACCAAAACGCTTTTTCAGGTGTAAGGTACACTTTACTCATCATTGCTAAGGCCAAAGCATACCAACATTCATTCATGCCACCAGTACCTCTGCTGCAGCCCCGGCTTCGGTCGCCGGTTTAAAGTCGATCCGCTCGCCAAAGGCTTCCTGGACTGCTTTTACGTGAGAGATTACCAATACCATGCCAAACCGGCTGGCGACGTTCTGCACCGCCTCAATAACCATGGGCAGAAACTCGTCTGACTGGCTGCCAAATCCTTCGTCAATCGTCAACCAGTCCACTCTGGATCCGGCCCGCCTGGCCAACATTTCCGCTAGGGCAAACCGGATGGCAAAATCAATGCGCAGCTGCTCGCCCCCTGAGTAGGTTTCGTAGATCCGTTCGCCTGCCCAATCACCCACGATAATGTCTAAGGTCTCCGCCATACCGCTGCGGCTCTTGAGTTCTTTTTGCGTCTCAAACCGCAGGTAATTCTTGCCGCCGGACATTTGACCAAGGATATCGTTTGCAATCCGCTCCAATTCCGGTACCGCATTTTCCAAAATCAAAGCCTGAATTCCATCTCGGCCGAAGGCTTTGGCCAAGGTCTGATACCGAGCAAACTTTTGAACCAAAGGTTCCATGCCGTTAACCAATACTACTCGGACTTCCACATCTTTTTGCAGCGCATCCAGTTGCGCTTGAATGCCGCCCATTTTAGCGGTGTGAGAGGTTTGTTCGGTGCGGTAGGTCTCAACCTTCGTGCGTAGGTCATTTACCTTGTCCTGAGCCTGCCTGTGCAGCTCAGCAGCGTCTCCAAGGAGAACGGTATGCTCTTGCTCGAGAGTGGTTATTTGACCGGCTAGCGCATCCAACTCCGTGGCCAATCCTTCCACCAACTGCCGTGCGCTGGCCTCCGCTTCCCTGGCGGCCGGCAGTTGCTCTTTTAGCTGTACCAGCGGCTGCAACTCCGTCATGCGCTGCTCCTTGACAGGCAACTCATTGAGTCCGTCCGAAAGAGCACGGTATTTGATGCGCATATTTTCTAGGCGGTTACTGATATCTGCATGGCGCTCTTTCAGCTCTTTATCTTGCCCCTCGAGAGTCGTCAGCAGTTGAGCCATTCCGTCGAGCTGGCTGGCTAATTCTGCTTGTGGCCGCAACTCAGTAATTTTCTTTTGCAGGCCTTCGTGGGCCTCAGCACTATAGCCAACGCCGTCCAGAACCTTACGGATCCCGTTCACGCGCGTTTTCATCTGCTCCGCAGTCGCAACCTCCTGCGTATACCAGGCATCCGCTTCCTGCTGCAGGCGCAGCGCCTTGCCCTTAGCCTCCTTGGCGTCCGCCAGAAACATGCAGTTTGCACGCTGGATGTCGATGCATTTAGCGTTATCCAGCATGGCTGCGCGTTCTTGCAGCGATTTGATTTCTTTCTGCCGGCTAGCCATATCCGACTCACGCCGGATCTCGGCGGTCGACAGCTTCTGTTCGGCTTCTTGCAATTGTTTTTGTAAGGAGTCATGGTCTTTACGCTCCTTTTCCATGGCCTCAAGGGCCGCGAGAGAAGCATCATATTCTTTCCGGCAGGCAAGCAGTCGTTCCCGATCGGCGAGCGAGGCCTGCAACTTTTCAACCTCTCCGGCCAATTTTTTCAGAGATTCTTCTACTTGGCCAAGCTCAGTTTTCAGGCGACTGGCTTCTTCAAAAATAGCCTTCTGCTGCTCTTTTTGAGAGCGGAGTACAGTTACATGGTCCCGCAGGGTTTCATACTCTCCAGCAGCCGCCAGAGCGGCTTGCTCTTGGCTAAGAATCAGCCTGGCGTCATCTAGGCGCTTTTGCTGCCGGTCTCGCTCTGCGGTTTTGGTGGTAAGCTCCTCACGGCTCTTCGTGAGACGTTGGCCAAGCTCGTCAGCCTGATTAATTTTTGCCTGCAGCCCAGCCAGTTCCACTTGCGCAGCTTGCAGGTCGGCTTCCGAACGCTTAATAGCTCCAGCCAGCCGCAGCAGCGCTGCTTGCTCTACCATCTTGTCTCCCTCAAGAGAGCCTTGGTTGGCCAAACGCTCATCGATGGAGGTTAGTCTGGTTTTAATCCGTTCCAGGTCCATATTGGCTTCCGCAGCCTTGGCCCTGGCTTTTTCTTGCAGCGCTTCGTACTGGTCAAGCTGCAGTATCTGCGCCAAGATGGCCTTGCGCTGTCCTGCCGGGCGCTTAGTAAAGTTGCCAGCGTCACCCTGGAGAATCATGCTCGAGGCAGCAAAGGTATCGGCGTCCAGGTTAAGTAGGTCGATGATTTTCTTCTGCGTTTCCGCAATCGAGGCGCCGCTTTCGCTAGTCCAGATATCTCCGGACAGCCGCTGCAGTTCCAAGGTGCTTTTCCCACGGCCCTTAGTAGACCGAGTGCGCATTACCTTCCATACATCGCCCTGGTGGTCAAACTCAAAGGCGACAGCAGCCTCCGTGGCACCGCAGCGGACCATATCGTCGGCGCTGGTACCGGACTTGGTAGATCCAAACAAGGCGAACATCGGGGCTACCGTGAAGGCCGTAGACTTTCCGGCGCCGTTCGGCCCGGCAATCGATGCTAGGGTAGTGCTCATTAGGTCGATTTCCACATGGGCAATGGCCCCAAAATTTTCAATTTCAATCCGGCGTGGTTTCATCTTTCCACCACCTCTAAGCAGGAGGTATCAAAACCACCGGATTTTCCTTCTAAAAGAACAACCTGAGATCCGCACATTTCCCAAGGCTCGCTCCGAGTAACCCAAACCTTGTCTGCATACTTGCTAGCCTCATAGCAGTTGATCATGCGAACCTTAGTACCAACCGGCCAATCAACACGCTTTGCTTTTTTAGCCATTATCCTGCACCTCCATAAGTTCGGCGGTCATGGCCGCCAGTATATCTGCCTCTGCATCATCAATCTCGCTGGCAGCCGCCCAGCGCCGGACCGCTTCCACCGGCCCGATGGCCTCGGTAAGACTCTCGTCGCGCATCCGATCGGCGGCGCGCTCAATGTCTCCCTTAATTTCGGCCACAAAAAAGGCGCCGGCATCATATAGAGCTTTTTCCAGTGCTCTCCGATTCAGCGCCTTGTTTAAATCTTCCCCGCAGGCGTATCGGATTCTGACGATAGCGTTCTCAAAATCTCCCCAAACGTCACTAAAATCGAGGTTTCCGTTCACAAAATCTGCTATTCCGTTCTCATTAAGCTGCAGCGTGATAAACCGGCGCGCCGGTGTCTGCACATACTCGGATGTAAACTTCCCGTCCTGCAGTTCGTGGATCCAGAAGCCGGCGTCGACTTTTTCGTCGTTAAACGATAGCCTCTCCGGAGATCCAGGGTAAAATACACGCCCATTTTGCTGCGGCCGGTGAATGTGTCCAAGGGCAACAAGGTCATAACCGGCAATGGCCTCAGTGGTCAAAATCGCCTCATTCTGCTGAAGTACGTCCTCGAAGCCGGTATCCGCCAAATCGTAAGTCATGTGGCTAACCAAGATAGCAGGCGTATAGTTGCTTTCCTCCAGCAGCCGCTGGCAGTTGGCCGTGATATGCTCGGTCATGAGCTTGTGGACCTCATGCGCGGGAAGGCCTTTATACTCTGCTTGGGCCACAAAATTAGACCGGTCCATGCCTGGCACCATCACCAGCGAAAAGCCTTCGTCAAAGCAATCTATATCAAACGCCGCTGGCTCTGTAACAATGGTGACCTGCGGCATTTGGTAGTCCTTCAGCAGCTCGTAGGCGCTGGCCGGGTCATGGCTTGGCGTACCGGAGATAATGCATACCAGAATGCCGCTATCCGTCAACTTGCGCAGCCAGGCGGCCGCTGCGCGAATCTCGCGGCTAGCCTTGTCTAGAGAAACATCCGCCTTCCGGAACATGTCGCCGGAGACAATGACCATGTCGCATTCCGCTTCAATGATCCGCTCCGCCGTCCAATCCATCGTCCTGCAGATATCATCGAAGCGGGCCTGCGGCGTAGGGCCCGGGTACCCGAGCCCCCAATGAATATCGGCTACATGCGCTATCTTCATGCCGATTCACCTTTTCCCATCGCCGCCTCCATGAGCAAGTCCTGCATTCCTTCCTCGTCCGTCTTGGCGATAAAGTCAATCACCGCACTGGCGTCGGCCTTGCTCAAATCGTCCAGGCTTTTTTCTTTGACCAATTGCACAATGCTCCGGATCCCTTCCGCGTCAATACCCTTACGGCTGGCATCGCCAAAGATCTTGTTCTTCTGGGCGTCTGTGATTTTTCCATTGAGCTGAGGAGTAAAGGATCCTTTTTCATCGCTGGCCTTAGGAGCGCTGCGCTGTTTGTCGAATTTTTCTTTACCCTCGCCTTCGCCCTCCTCGATCCAAGCCTCCATCTCGTCCTCAGACTGTGTGAAGATGCCGCTGGTACCGGTAGCCGAGAGAGTGGCGTCAACCAAAGCCCGCTTTTTAGCCATTTTGAGAACCGTGTTCCACTGGTCAATTAAATCCGGATTTTCAAGACGGTACTTTTGGTACTCTTTGCCACTCTTTCTGTTCGTGAAAGTCTTTTTCATCAACGTGCTTTTATCCAAACCGGCTGGAACGTCGCTTTCATATGCCCAGCGATACCGGTACTTACTCTCAAAGCTGCTGGCCTCGCCAACGCCTTCAGCCACAACCACGCCTGTGCCGCGATGAATGATTTGGACTACGAGTTGCGCTTGATAATAACCGGTTTTGAGATCTCGGGTCTCGTTCTTTTCCTTGACGACCGATGCGAAGTTATACAGAGCCAAGAGCTTTTCCGCGCCAGGCTTCAGTAAGCTCGGCTTGTCCGTGCCAGGGATAATGCCGTAGTCGGTATCCTTGGTCATAACCCGTTTAAAAAAGGTTTGGACCAAATTCAGCTTACTTTCCATCTCCGCCAGCATCATAGACATCTGCGCCGCGCCGCCGGAATTAAAATCGACAACTTCGCCCGTTGCCTGGTTTACCAATGAAGTGTTTTCCATCAAGCTGCACCTCCAATTTTTTTATCAAGTTCCGCCATCCGCTGCTGCAAAGATTCCCGATGGCTAATCAAAATCAGTTTGTCAAAATCTTGGTCCACATGAGAATCACCAAGGTACATCCCTGCTTTAAACTCATAGTCATAAATCCAAACGCTCCATTCTTCTTGGCTAACGCCCATGGCGTCTTTTTCGATTTTTACAATGCGGCGGCCGGCGGCCTGCCAAGCTTCAAGTTTCATCAAAAGTTCTACGGTAAGACTCATGGTTATTTACCCGCCTTTCCTACAATCGTTGTGGTCCAGACTGTTCCGCATGCTGGACAAGCCATCTTGCGCATGCGGCCGCCAAATTCTTCGGTGACAGTTCCCCTTGCCGCGCACTCCGGGCAGTGGGTTACTTCCTTGACGTTGCTCACGCTGCTTCGCCTCCCTGCCGCAGCTTGCTCCAAATAACTTCCTGGATAGCTCTGGCCACTCCAGCTGCAAAAGGAGTATGCCTATCAATATACCGGCGCCGCTCATTGCGAAGCTCGTCAACCGTCTTTAATAGAAGCCGTTGCATGCTGCGCAATCCGCTCATATATCCCAAGCGGTATTGCTCGGAGGTGTCCGATCGGAAGCCGAGAATCTTTTCATGTAACACGTTAAAAGCTACCCGAGTCTTTTCGCTCATACTGAACACTCCTTTGCAAAAATCGTTTTTGCATGCTATAATTTTCCTGTTGAGATTTTTCACCTTGCCCTTTCGGCGCGCCAACGCCGGAGGGGTTTTCTTTTTGCATTTCTGCTGCTAGGTCAAGCCGGTATTGAGCATCCAGGATCGCGGCCAAATGCAGCAGTGAATTCGATTGCCTCATAATTTCAATGGACAATTCCCGAAGCCTCATATATTCGGTAGCATCTAAATCCTCTTTCTTTTCCTTATCCAAGAGCAGTTCTTCCAATTCTTCCAAAATTACGGTTGTGAATTTCGTTGCTTTTTTAGCTCGGATGACGGTCGCTTGCTGGTGATGGTCTCTGCCTTGCAGTCCAAACAGCCACTTCAGGCCCGTTGCTTCCATTCCCACGGCCATAGCTGCCAGCAAGCTGGAGCCTGCAACCTTCTGCCGCATTTTGGCCGGCACCGCTCTAGAGCCTACGCAGGAGTTATACAGCACATCAACCGTGCATCCGATTTCAGCTGCAAGCTGCTTCGGGCTCCGGTCGAGCATCATCATCGCCAATTGGAGCAAATCGCCCGCGTTCTGCATGAAGGAAACGTCCACAAAATAACACCTCCTTTGTAGAAATTTCGTTGAGTTTTCTTCCGGTAAAATGCCGTATACTTTTAATTGAGGGTAATCCTCGCACCTCCACTCACCCGCACCAGCGGGTTCTTTTTTTAGGCAAATACAAGTGAAAAGAAAACGGTGATCCCGAGAAGAGTGGCGCCGATGACCGTGGATATGATGCTCGGCAGCTCTTGGCGGATTGTTTGTCCAAACGAAAACCGAATGTTGGTCAGCTGCATCGTTTCACTCCTTTCAAAAAGAGATTTGCACAATGCTTGCAGGTGGATACGACTTTACTACCATCCCATACCTTGGCATCATGCCCCTTGGCGATCTTCGCGCCGCAGTAGGCGCAGGTTAATTTTGTCATTCCCATGCTCCTCTCTTTGCTTAGACACGAGCTCAAACCATTGAAGAAATTCATCCTTTCTAGCCCTGCGGCTTTTCCCGAGGCGAAAGCAAGGTATGCCGCCAGCTTCTGGAATCAAGTCGAACCAGTTATAAACTTGCTTGGTACTTACTCGCATATACTGAGCAATGACCTTCGCATCAAGCACGTCTGGGAGTTCTTCCATGGTGAGAAAGGTTGTCTTGTTGTCCATAACCGTACCTCCTTTCTTTTTTTGCAAATTTTGCTGCAAAAAAGAACCACGATGGTGCGCCAGTACACCATTCTCAACAACACAAAGAGTTTTTTTGGTACACTTTTTTGCAGAGGGGGGGCGATATTGTGACCGAAAAGTTATCAGCCTTTACTGTTCGAATTAGCGCAAAATCCAAGTCAAAAATGGAGCACATCGCGGTTGCAAATATTCGCACCCTTAACGGTGAAATTCGTGTGGTGATAAACAACCACATTGAAGAATATGAGAAGCTTCACGGCGAGATTGATACAACCAAGAAGCCGGTTGAGCCTTAGGCGGCTGGCTCAGGATTTCCATGTTGCTTCTTTTCGTGTTTCTGTTCACATTTCGTGGTTTTTGATGGTAAAAAAATAATCTCACCTATGCCCACTCCAAATACTGAAGCCAATTTTATCGCTTTTAACATTCCGGGAATCCTGATTCCCGTCTCCCAGTTTCCAACAGTAGATTTAGTGACTCCTAATAATTCTGCTAATTGCGCTTGAGTAATATTTTTCTCTTTTCTAAGATCTGCTATCGTTTTCATCACGCTCTCCTTTCAAGTCACGTTAAGTGTTCTTGCCTTTATTTTACCACTTTTCGTGTCCTTGTCAAGCATTAAACACTTTTCGTGTACTCGTGTTTCAAAACACATTGCGTGATATATAATGAGGCAAAGGAGTGATTTGCTGTGTTTGCAAAGCGCTTGCAATTATTAAGGCAAGAAATGAAATGGACCCAATCTGATTTGGCAGAAAAATTAGGTGTATCTAAAAGCACGATAGGAATGTATGAGCTTGGGAACAGAACTCCCGATAATGAACTACTTGTAGCCATCGCAGAGCTCTTCAAAGTCACTACGGACTATTTATTAGGAAGAACAGATCACCCAAGAGCAATTAAGCTGCCACCCACAATTTTGACACTCGAAGACGCCTTAAATGATAAGAGGTTTATTCAATTTGCTTCTGATTACCTAGCTATGATTCAAACAGCAGCCAGGGAGTTGGCCAAAGACAGGGCGCTTGCTGTCAGCATCGCTTTTGAAGATTTCCAGTCTCTTGATCGCGAACAGCAATTAAGACTATTATCGAAAGCTTTTGATAGCGTTTCTTATGAGTCTGGTGGAAATTTCAAACTAATCCCTAAAAGACTTAGCTCGGAAAGTAGCAAGGAGCTTCTGGAAAAACTAAAAAGCCTGCCGCAAGAAGAGCAGCAGGCTATTTTGAAACAACTATATGGTTAAGAAGTTGCTTTAAGCGTTTCGTTCATTTCCTTTTGTATTTTTTTGGCTTCTTCTTCCATAAGGAGCCAATTTTCCAAAAAACTTCGTTCGTCCGGTTCATCACCCATTTTCTTACCGCACATCCGCGCCGCCACCCTTCATTACTAGAACATGTGTTCTATTTAGTAGTTCGATTATAGCATGTAAATTGTCAGATATGCAAGATTGCTATGTGCTGTCGCAAATCACGCAAAAACCCTCCTGCCGCATGTGTTTCAAGACGATTGGCCTTTGTTTATGTGAAAATTCTACCATATTTTTTTTGAGAAAACTTGGGAATGGTGCACCAGCGCACCAAAATTCACCATTATTTTTAAATTTTTTATCATTACAAATTACAGCCTATACATATAAATTAATCGCGGCAAGCAGCAAGGCTTCCGCGCTTTTTTATAAACAACTCACGGAAGGATGCGGTACTATGGGAAAAATTCTCCCAACGGAAAAGCCCAAGGTTCCAAAAAGAGATCAAATTAAAGGGTTTGCTGGTTGCCTTAGCCTGCTAGTTGCCTTTTTTTTCATTTTCTCTTTTTTCAGTTCATGCGGCTCTTCAAAAAAAGAGCCTTCTCCAATACAAGAAAAACCAGCAACTTCTACTTCTCAAGTATCTCCTGAAGAATTAAAGAAGCAACAAGCTGAATTTCTAGCATGGAATTCGCAAGTTCAATCAGACATTGAAGCATTTGACTCAACGTGGTCTGAATGGAAAAAAACTTTTGATGGCTTATCCAACGGATCCATCAATCATCAAGAAGCTCTTGCAAAATTCAAAGCTATATCATCTAAAATGGATGCTCTCTCTACAAAGTTTTACAAATACTCTCCCCCCACATCCTTATCGAAAGAAGACAAAGATATTCTCGAAGGTGCCACCTGCCTTTTAGCAAACATGTCCACTTCCAGAAAGATAGCCGCTGATAAAGCAATAAAAATGATCAACGAGCAAGATTATACTCCAAAGAAGACATCAGACATACTATTGTCAATCAAGAACAGTGACGAAGATATGCTCCATGGGATTGTTGCGATCAAGCAGATCAAGTCTAAATTAAGCTTAGATGCGAAATAGTTGCTAATGGAGGAAACTTCATGTACTTAAATACCGAACCAACAAAATCAAACCCCGAAGGTTTCTTTGCCGAAAGTTATACTTCTCCAAACGGCAACTACACTCTCGGTTGGAGTGACAGTATTTTCGTAAACGATAAGTTATGCCTTGGTTCATATGTATTGCTTTATCAGGGAAAGATTATCTGCGAAGGAAATATCAAGCGGCCGCACCATGGGAAAGTAGCAAACAATGGTACTTTCATCTTTAATGATCGCCTAAATTGGTCACCCCCTCCGTCTGGAACATTTTACGTTATAGATAACCAAAATAAGATTTTACTTAAGCGTTCCTTTAGGGCGAATTTAATGGCTAACGGTCTATCTCCAGACGGGAAATACGCAATATGCTTAACCCATGCATCTTCAAATATATTTTTTGATGTACAAAACAACAAAGCCAAACGCTTTGTAAATATTATTCCAACTGCAGACTATTTTGATATCGACTCTGGAAATCAAATAATTTATTTGGTTCGTAGTGGAATGAAATTTGCTATATCTTTTAAGGGAAAATTCCTAGACGAAGAAAAATACTACAATACCGACTTTTATAACACCACCGAAAATAAAAGTGAGCTCACGTCAATACAACCATCTTCTCCAACGAACTCATTTATAAAAAATCTTATTTCTTGGGCAAGAAAATAACATAGCACCTCTCTCGAGAAAGGACTTCTGCCATGTTCATGTGTTTAAAACCGATATTCACAAAAGTTGGCGACGAAGTCAAAGTCGACCTCATCTTCTCGATGCAGGCTGACCCAAAACCGTTCACAGATATTCCGGATGATTTGCGTCGCTTCATCGGCGGCCGAGGCCAGGACAAGTTTCCGTTTTTACATCGGGAGAACGTTTCTCCTCGCGTTCCATGCACCGACTTCTCTCCGTTGCTCATGAAGAAAATACGGTCCAGGGATGTCGACGCCCTGAAACATTTCGTTTATTGCTTTACCCATGCAATAAATAGCATGTCAGATGTCACACTGGATCAGTTCAAAATAGAACGCTGCTACACTATTGAACGGGCTTATGCCTGGACTCCTGACGATAAAGATTTTATCGTGACTAAAGAATCCTTGCTTGAGCTGCGAACCGCTTTTTTCATAATGATGCTCATTCACAAGGAATACTACCAGATGATATATTTTTCGCGTGTAGCCTTCCCTCACCTAATCGTCGAAGGTGAAGATGCAGGCAACATACATGAGCTGCAGCGCCTCCTAAAGCCCCTGTCGTTCGGCGCCAGGAATCATGTGTTTGACCTTTTTGCACACTTTGTCAAAGACCCTTCCCCTCGCATTATTAAAGACTCCACCTTGTTCGGGACCAGGTTCTTCGGCATTGACCCTCGAGAAACATCACTGGAGCTTTTAAACGCCGGTCTAATCGAAAGAGAGTTCACTCCTGAAGCTCTCGCCGCCACCTACACCAAGAGCGAGTTAATGGCTCGGCTGAAAGAGTTCACGGATCAGCCTAAAAAAAGCTGGACCAAAGAACAGCTTGTAGAATTTTGCTTTTCGGAGCTCAGCGACCAGCTCCCCAACATCATGGGAGGCATCGTCGTTGGAACGCTCTCCCCGATCGTCACGCAAGCTATAAAAGACTTGCTGCGCAGCACGAAAATACCTTTTATGTACCAAAGTACGCATATTCCTAAGGAATATCTTAGGCAATAAAAAATCCCCCTACTCACGTAGAGAGATTTTAGCTTTTCTTCTTTTTTCCGTAAATGAATGCAACTGCTGTTCCTATAAACGCAACTGCACTAACACCAACAAAAAAAACATTTCCAGAATATAGAGCGTAAGCAATAATGCCTATAACGCTCATCAACACAGTGAACGCCATCCATTGCGATCTTTTATCACTAGATGCTTCTGCTACCAATGCTGCTTTTTCCATTTCTCTAACATGTGCAGCATTTTCCTCGAAGACTTTCATAATTCTTTCCGGAGCATTTTCTATGAGTTGCCCATATTGAGACATAATTGCTGGGTGCGGTAACGGTCCCTTAAATTGGGCAGCAACCACAGTTCCATTACTCGTATCTTTACTAATCTGAGCAGGTACAGACTTAGGTGGTTTCTTGTTTCTTTGCTGATTCAGCTTCTTCACCAACCTTCTCGATAGCAAAACGCATACTGTCTCCCGTCTTGTTCCAGGCTTTCTCCATCAATGAAGAAGCGCTAGAAATATGACGCTGATAATTGCCACTCGGAAACAACGTCAAAGAAGCAAGACCATATGACAAAGCAGCCGCTAAGCAGCTAACACGCTTAATGTTCATAACGTCACACCTCCTCAAAGTATCTTGTACGAGTATTATAGCACGCAAAATTAACAGATTGAACTTTTTGTTATAATTTTTTACCATTTACAACACAAAGGAGTAATTATCATGGCCTATATCTATCAGAAGGGAAAAACGTGGTACTTCACGGTGACCGCCGGCAAGGACGGAAAGGGAAACAAGAACAGAATCAATGGTGGAGGCTATCGCTTAAAGAAAGATGCGATAGCAGCTGCAGCAGAAGTTGAATCAGAATATGCAAAGGGAACCTTTGTAAAAGAACAGGACATTATTTTCTCCGACTTTGCCAATGAGTGGGTAGAGAGATACAAGCACCAAGTAAAACCGCCGACAGTTCGGATTCGTAAGAACGAGATCAACCGGTTAAATGAATACTTCGCGGCAAGAATGCTGAGGAGCATCAGCAAAAAAGAATATCAAAATTGCTTGTACGACATGTTTAACAAAAAAGGCTATTCCGAGAGCACCGTTTCCGGTACACATGGAACAGCCAGGATGATATTCAGAAACGCCGTTGAACTTGATGTGATTAAGTCGGATCCGACAGAGTTTGCCAAGCCTCCCCGAAAAATAGAAACCCTCGAAGAAATAGAGAAGCAAGACGATATACCAAAGTATCTTGAAAAGGAAGATTTGGCAACGTTTTTGCGGATTGCTCATGATGGTGGCCTATATCAAGACTACGCTATATTTTTATTGCTGTCCTATACCGGAATTCGCGTTGGAGAACTTTGTGCCTTGAAGTGGAGTGACATTCTCTTTGAAGAAAGCCTTATCTCCATCACAAAGACCTACTACAACCCTACAAACAACCTGCGCAAGTATGAGTTAGGGCTACCAAAAACAAAGTCGTCACGGCGAAATGTGCACGTTTCAGCAAAGGTGTTAAAAGAGTTGGAACTTCATCGGGCGCGTCAACGTAAAGAAGAAATGAAAAACAAGAACGTTTGGCACAAAGAAGACTTTGTGTTCACGGCTGACAAGTATCTGGGTTACCCTGCCTATGTGAAACTGATCGACATTCGCATGGACCGCCTGCTGCGTATAAGCGGCCTACCAACAGAACTAACCCCTCACTCCCTACGTCACACCCACACCTCGCTTTTAGCTGAAGCTGGCGTAGGTCTGGAAGAGATCATGGAGCGTTTAGGACACGTTGACGACGATACCACTAGGAAGGTTTACCTTCACGTTACCAAAGAAATGAAAAAAGAAGCCGCCCACAAGTTTGATGCACTCATGGACGGCCTCTAATTTTTTGTTAGATTTGGACAACCAATGGACGGAATTCATGTTTATGCATCGTCTAGAGCAGCATAAACACTGGGCTCAATGGGCTTGATTACATCATGCCGCCCATGCCGCCCATACCGCCCATGCCGCCCATGGCAGCAGCAGCGGCAGCAGCGCCGTTATCTTTTTCCGGCTTGTCGGCTACCAAGCTTTCGGTGGTGAGAACCATCGCAGCAATACTGGAAGCGTTCTGCAGAGCCGAACGGGTTACTTTCGCAGGATCCACGATGCCGGAAGCGATCATATCCACATATTCTTCCGTCATAGCGTTAAAGCCTTTACCTTTGCCGGCTTTCTTCACGTTTTCCACAATAACCGAACCTTCATGGCCGGCATTGTTGGCAATCTGGCGCAAAGGCTCTTCAATAGCGCGCCGTACGATAGCTACGCCGGTTTTTTCGTCGCCGGTAACCTGTACCGTGGCCAACACGTCTTGAATGTCGATGAAGGTGGTGCCGCCGCCGGCGACAATGCCTTCTTCCACAGCTGCACGAGTCGCGTTAAGAGCGTCTTCGATACGAAGTTTCTTTTCTTTCATTTCCACTTCCGTCGCAGCGCCTACTTCGATGACAGCTACGCCGCCAGCCAGTTTAGCCAAACGTTCTTGGAGCTTTTCACGATCAAAGTCGGATGTGGTTTCTTCGATGTGCGCACGAATCTGGTTCACACGAGCTTTGATTTCTTCTTGGCTGCCTTCGCCGTCGACGATGGTTGTTTCTTCTTTGGAAATGCGAATCTGGCGAGCGCGGCCCAGATCAGCCAGTTCTACGCTGTCCAGCTTGCGGCCGAGTTCTTCGGTAATAACCGTACCGCCGGTGATGATGGCAATATCCTCCAGCATCGCTTTACGGCGATCGCCAAAGCCAGGAGCCTTAACAGCTACCGCTTTGAAGGTGCCGCGCAGCTTGTTGACCACCAAAGTGGCCAGTGCTTCGCCTTCTACGTCTTCAGCAATGATCAGCAGTTCTTTACCCTGCTGTACTACTTTTTCCAGAACCGGCAGCATGTCGGCAATAGCGCCGATTTTGCGATCGGTGATCAGGATATACGGATTGGACAGAACGGCTTCCATTTTGTCCGTATCGGTAATCATGTAAGGGGAAATGTAGCCGCGGTCGAACTGCATGCCTTCTACAACTTGCAGATCCGTGCCCATGCCTTTGGATTCTTCAACAGTGATAACACCGTCTTTGCCTACTTTTTCCATAGCTTCAGCAATCAGCTGGCCGATTTCTTCGTCAGCTGCGGAAATAGAAGCAACCTGAGCGATAGCATCCTTCGTTTCCACTTTCTTGGAAGCTTTGCGAATTTCTTCTACCAAAGCAGCAACGGCTTTTTGAATGCCCTTTTTCAGAACCATCGGATTAGCGCCGGCGGCGACATTGCGCATGCCTTCGTGAATCATAGCCTGAGCCAAAATGGTAGCCGTCGTGGTGCCGTCGCCTGCAACGTCATTGGTTTTGGTGGCAACTTCTTTCACCAACTGAGCGCCCATGTTTTCAAAAGGATCTTCCAGTTCGATATCCCGAGCGATAGTCACGCCGTCATTAGTAATGAGCGGTGCGCCGAATTTCTTATCCAAAACCACATTGCGGCCTTTAGGTCCAAGAGTTACTTTTACAGCATTAGCCAGAGAATTAACACCGCGTTCTAATGCGCGGCGAGCTTCTTCGTCAAACAAAATCTGTTTTGCCATGTTCATTTCCTCCTCAAATTATATGCTTACGCCTAGGCTTGCGCCGATTATTCTACAATAGCCAGAATGTCCCGCTCGCTGACGATGAGGTATTCCTTGCCGTCAATTTTCACTTCCGTACCTGCGTATTTGGAGAAAATAATTTTATCTCCTGCTTTGACATCCATGGAAGCGCGCTGGCCATTATCCAATACTTTACCAGTGCCTACCGCAACAACTTCACCTTCCTGCGGCTTTTCCTTGGCCGTGTCAGGCAGCACAATTCCGCTCTTGGTGGTGAGCTCTCCTTCCAGAACCTGGATGACAACACGATCTCCTAATGGCTTAATCATCTAGATACCCTCCCTTGAAGATGTCTTATTTTTGTTAGCACTCACCTTGATAGAGTGCTAATCACATTTCTTATGATATAGAAAACGCTCAAAAAAATCAAGAGCTCTCTTGAAAAAAAACGGCTGTTTTCAGCCGTTTTTCTTATTCATCCCCAAAACCACCCTTGTTTTCTTTTTTGCGCTCTTTTTTACACCTGTACACGCCTATTTATTTAGTAGCTGCATGAATGATAGCTTCAGCCACTTCGCGAATGGAAATGCGTTTCGCCATGCTGTATTGCTGAATACGACGAAAAGCCTCGCTTTCATTCAAATGATGGGCGTCCATCAATATTCCCTTCGCCCGATCAAGGATTTTACGCGTTTCCAAGGAGTGTTTCAAGTCTTCCAACTCCTTTTCCAGCTCTTGCATTTCTCCAAAACGGGACAGGGCAATCTCAATGGCCGGAAACAAATTGGCTTCTTTTACCGGTTTCACCAAATACGCTAAGACGCCAGACTCTTTGGCCTTTTCCACAATTTCTTTTTGACTAAACGCCGTCAAGAGCAGTACAGGCGCCAGTTTTTCCGCAGAAATAAGCTTTGCCGCCGTTATTCCGTCCATATTTGGCATTTTCACGTCCATAATGACCAGATCCGGCCGATACTTCTTGGCCAATTCCACGGCTTTTTGACCGTTGACAGCTTCACCAACCACAGTGTGTCCGGCTTCTTCCAGCATTTCCTTCAAATCCATGCGAATAATTGATTCGTTGTCGGCAATAACAATGCGTAACGGTCTCATAGCTAGCGTCCTCCTTCAACTGATTTGGGAATGGTAATGCGCGCCCTGGTTCCTTGGCAGCTTTCCAGCGAAAAGCGCCCGCCCAGATCTGATTCCACAAGGGTTCGGGAAATTTGCAGGCCTAGGCTTTGCAAGTCCTGTATGGCAAAGGTTTCTGGCAAGCCGACACCGTCGTCGTAAATCACCACTTCGTACATGTCCTCGCTGCTGCTGATGGAAATGCCGATGGTGCCTTTTTTTCTGCCTACAAAGGCATGCTCCAACGAATTTTGAATGAGTTCGTTAATGACCAAGGCCAAGCTGCTAGCCTGTTCGGACGGTAAAATGACCGTATTGCCGTCCAGTTCCGTATTCAAATCAAATTCAGGCTCCAGCATGTTTTGGCTAACTGTCTCCAGTATATTACGCGCCACTTCCGCTACGTCGATGATTTCTGCATCCTGCTGAGATAAAAATTCGTGCACAACGGAAATGCTGAGTATGCGGTTGACGCTTTCCCTCAGCGCCGCCTGCACCTCCGGCGAGGTGCTGCGCCGCGCCTGCAGCCGCAGCAGACTGGCAATGGTCTGCAGATTGTTCTTCACTCGATGATGAATTTCCTGAATGACCGCCGACTTAATGAGCAGTTCTTTTTCTTTTTTGCGCAGCTCCGTCACGTCAGACACCAGCACCACTAAACGCTGCACCTTGCCTTTATGTAAAACAGGCAGGGCCCTCATGACCAGTACCATGCCGCCTGCTTCACACTCGGCTTCCGCCGGTTGCTGCGCCGCATGGGCTTTTTCTACAAACTGCAGCTCTAAGCCCCGCTCGTAAATATGCCGTCCCGGCAATTGCGCCGCCCCCAACACACGATACATGTGCGCCGCCGCCGCGTTGGCGAACAAGATTTGCCCCTTGGGATCCACAAGAATAATGCCATCGCTGGCCGTGAGAGTCTTAAAGCAAGCTACCGGCACCGCAGGAACCGCCGCCAAGAGCAGCCATTGCGCCGTCTCTAAAAGCAATTCATGCCCAGCTGCACCGGCTTCTTCCATGCTAGACTCACAGCTCAAAACGGCAATAACTTCGCCTTGGGCATTGCACACAGGCAGCGTCTGCATCTGCCCCAGCATGCCTAGAGCCCATTCCCGCTGCCCCAAAATGCTCTGTCCATGCTTCAAAGAGTACTCAATGAGCGGCTCCTCCAGGCAAGGAACCACGGTTCCCAGTAAATGAGGCTTGTAACGCACAAAGGTAGTATGGGGCCTGGCCTGGGCCGCAACCACCACCACCTGGCGCTCTGCAGCGCGCACATACAAAGTCAGCTGCGCATGCGCCAAGTCTGCCGCTACCGGCAGCAACGCTCCCATGCGCTCCAAGTACGCAACGTCTTCTATTGCCAATTCAGTCAGCTTTTTGCATAAATCGCCAACCATTCCCATCGCAAGCCCCTCCTTTCAGCAATCTTTCTTTATTCTACCGTTCCCAGCGGCAACGACGGAACCGCATTAAGATGCAAATCCGCCAATGGCCCGCCGCAGGCATATTGATAATGGGCCCTGCAGGCAATCATAGCCGCGTTATCGGTGCAAAGCACCGGCGGCGGATACAAAAGCTCCCAGCCATGCTGTTGGCACAAGTTCTGCAAATGCTGCCGCAAGCCCGAATTGGCCGCCACGCCGCCCGCCAGAACGAGTTTGTCCAGCTTCAACGTTTGCATAGCCAACAAGGTTTTCTCGCCCAGAATGTCCACTACCGCCTGCTGGAAACTGGCGGCCACATCGGCCGGCACGTAGGATTCTCCTTTTTGTTTTACACTGTTTAAGTAGTTAAGCACCGCCGATTTCAAACCGCTAAAACTGAATTCCAACTGCTGGTTGCCGGACAGCGCCCTGGGAAAGGCAATGGCGTCCGCACGTCCCTTGCGGGCCAATTCATCAATATGCGGCCCCCCCGGATAAGGAAGGCCCATCACCCTGGCCACCTTGTCAAAAGCCTCCCCGGCAGCATCGTCGCGGGTTTGCCCCAGCAAAATAAGTTCGCTGTAGCTGCGCACATGAATCAGCGAGGTATGTCCGCCTGATACCACCAGCGCTATAAAAGGAGGCTCTAGGTCCGCATGAGCCAAAAAGTTGGCAAAAATATGTCCTTCCAAATGATGCACGCCTACTAGGGGCTTGTCCATAGCAAAAGAAAGCGCTTTAGCCGTGGCCACGCCGACCAGTAAGGCGCCGACCAGCCCCGGCCCGTAGGTTACACCTAAAACATCTATATCCTGCAACGTTGCGCCAGCCTCTTTGAGCGCTTCATCCACCACCGGCAGAACATGCTCAATATGCTTGCGTGAAGCAATCTCCGGCACAACACCGCCATATTTCCGATGTAAAAGTATCTGGCTGGAAATAACATTAGACAAAATTTCCCGGCCGCCCCGAATAACAGCGGCGGAAGTTTCGTCACAGCTGGTTTCCAAGGCCAGTGTCAGCCGTTCCTGTTGTTCCTTCATCTTCCATTCCCCGTTCCAGCTCATTCCAAAGAATGAGCGCATCTTCTCCGTTATCGCTGTAATATCCCTTACGCACACCGTCCTGATAAAATCCCTGTGCTTCATAGACTCGCAAAGCCGCCACATTGCTGCGGCGCACTTCCAGCGTCATGCGCCTGGAGCCTCGCTCGTAGCAGTTTTTTTTCAGCACTGCTACCAATTGCGCGCCATAACCGCGGCGGCGAAATTCAGGCGCTACGGCCACATTGGTAACATGGGCCTCGTCCAGAATCACCCAGGCGCCGGCATAGGCGATGACAACGCCATCCAACTCCAAAGCCAAATAACAGGTCACCGGGTTGTTAAGCTCCATAATCATAGTCCCCTTGCTCCAAGGAGCGGAAAAGGACGCCTGGTTAATCACATCTACTACATCCAGATCGCTGTGCTGCAGTTTACGAAAAACCGTCATACGGCGCCAGCCTCCCGGCCGTGTCGTTTTTCCCAAAGCACCTCCGCTTCGGAACGTCGAATGTACATGGGTTCCAAGGTCATCGCCTCATCACAGTCGTCTTGTTGCAGCCGCTGCCAGGCTAAGGCCGCTACACTGGCGGCGCGCGGCATGGCCACTGATAACGGCGTAGGCACGAGAGCCTCCCGCCAGGCTTCATATTCCGGCTGCCGCAGCCAGGCAACTCCTTCTCCCAAGGCCATGGCTGGCTCACCAGCTGCAATCAATTCTTCCAGAGCCGTCCGGAAGGCTATCACCCGCGGCGGCTGCGCTTCCACAACCCGCCCATTTTCTATGCGATAACGCCCTTGGTACACATTACCTTTCTGCGCATCCAAAAATGGCGACAACAACAGCCCCGGCGCGGGACAGTTATAGGCCAGCGCTTCCAATGTCGGCACGCCGATAAGGGGAATGCCCAGAGCGTAAGCCAAGGCTTTCGCCGTCGCTAAGCCGATGCGCAGCCCTGTAAACGATCCGGGGCCAAGACTGACCGCCACTGCCTGCAGCTGCTGTTTTTCCACCTGCGCCGCCTGCAGCAGCATTTCAATATGCGGCAACAGCAGCTCCGAATGAGTTTTCGTCGTTTCCAGCTTCCACTCCGCCAAAAGAGCCGACTCAGTCGCTAAAGCTACGCCGGAAACCAAAGTAGCCGTCTCAAGAGCCAATACCGGCATCTGCTTTCAACTCCTCACACAATCTTTGATAGCCCTCGCCATGGGGCTCCAATTCAAGCTCTCGTTCATCCTGCGCCGCGCCACAGCGCAGATAAATGCGCAAATGCTCAGCAGGCATTTCCTCCCAAAAAGCATCCGGCCACTCGATAAGCGCGATGCCCCGCCCTTCTACGTACGTGTAAAAATCAATGTCCCAAAGCTGTGAAGCATCTTCTAATCGATACAGGTCAAAGTGATACATTTCCCCTTTGCCGCTTTGGTATACGTTCATTAACGTAAAGGTCGGGCTTGTTACATCCTCCGCCACGCCTAGACCGCTAGCCAAGCCTTGCGAAAAAAGTGTTTTCCCCGCCCCCAGGTCACCGGAAAGACAAAGCACTTCTTTGCCGCGCAGCAACGTTCCCAGACGCTGCGCCAGTTTCCAAGTTTCCTCCGGCGACGCCGTCTTCCATTTCCAAGACATTACAAATCCTCCTGTTGGAAATGATTATACCCCCGCGGCTGCAGCAGCGCCCGCTGCCCGTCGCTCTGACGCAAATAGACTCCCTGTCCCCGGCTGACTGTGCCGATCACCGCCAAAGGCAGCTGCGGCGTCTCACGTTGCAGCTGCGCCAGCGTATCCGGCGACATCGTGCTAAGAAGCTGGTAATCCTCGCCGCCGTAAAGAGCCCATTCCAAAGGATTGATCCGAGCCCGCCCCGCAGCCTGCAGCACCTCTGGCGAAAGCGGAACGTCAGCCGCCCGCAGTTCTATAGACACCCCGCTGGCTTCGGCGATTTCATTGGCCTCACTGGCCAAGCCGTCGCTAATGTCATTGAGGCTGTTTATGCCAGCTTCGCCTAGTATCTTGCCCCAGGCAACTTGCGGTCTAGGACGTAAATGCCGCTCTTGCAAAGGCTTGGCCCAAGGCTCTTCTTGGGCTTCCTTTTGCCCCAGCAGCCACAGCCCTGCGGCAGAATCGCCCACCGTACCGGTCAAGACCACTACATCGCCGCACTGAGCGCCGCTGCGGTAACATACCTTCTGAGGCAGCGCCTCGCCGGTAACAACCACATTTAAGACCAATCCTTGCAAGGAGGAAACAGTATCCCCGCCAATAATGCCCACGTTATATTCTTTAGCCAGCGCCCGCATGCCTTGATAAAGGTGTTGCACAAATTCCACCTGGCAGTTCTGAGGCAGCGCCAAAGAAATCAACGCATGGCGCGGATTGCCTCCCATGGCGGCAATATCGCTGAGATTGGCCGCCATAGCCTTCCAACCAAGGCTCCAAGCATCGGTAGTGGTCAAAATAAAATGCACGCCTTCCACCAGCATATCGGTTGTTAACAGCGTCACATGATCTGGGGTCGGCTGCACTACAGCGGCGTCATCGCCAATACCGACAATCACCCCAGGAGTCTGAGTTTCCTCCTGGAGTAAACGAATCAGGCCAAATTCGCCTACTTCGCATATTTTCATAGTCTTATAGCTCCCATCCTAAAAAGATAGCATCTGTTTTGTTTATTCTTGACCAACAAGCAATTCCCTGCTGAAAAAAGAAAGCCGAGGGCCCCTTTCTAAAGAAAGAGTCCCCCGCTTCATTGCGGTACTTCTATAAACAGATGCCAGGATCAGAGAATCTATAAGCGTCCTTTTAGCAAGAACCGCCCGATTTTCCCAGATGCTCGCTGACAATCTTCATGGCGCAATAATCGCCGCACATGGAACAAGCTTCCGCGTTGCCGGCATTTCGCTCCTGCCGATAGCTGCGCGCTTTTTCCGGATCCAAAGCCAAAGAAATCTGGCCTTCCCAATCCAAGGCTTTACGGGCTTTCGCCATCGACAAGTCCCACTCTTTCGCACCAGGAACGCCTTTCACAATATCCGCAGCATGAGCGGCAATCCGCGAAGCCATTACGCCTTCACGTACATCGTCAATGGTCGGCAGCGCTAAATGTTCCGCCGGCGTCACATAGCACAAGAAGTCAGCTCCTGCAGCCGCAGCCAGCGTACCGCCAATGGCGGCCGTAATATGATCATAACCTGGGGCCACATCGGTAACCAACGGCCCCAGCACATAGAACGGAGCGCCTTTGCAAAGGCGCTTCTGCAGCTTCACATTGGCCTCAATCTGGTCATAAGGCACATGACCGGGTCCTTCCACAAGCACCTGCACGCCTTTGGCCCAGGCGCGGTCAACTAGCTCGCCCAAAATCAGCAATTCCTGCAATTGACCCCGGTCAGTAGCATCCGCCAAACAGCCGGGACGCAACCCGTCGCCTAAGCTGATGGTCGCATCATGACGCAGACAGATGTCCAGCAAATCATCATAACGCTCATACAAGGGATTTTCCTTATTATTATGGAGCATCCAGCCAGTCAAGAACGAACCGCCGCGGCTGACAATGTCCATCACGCGACCTTCCCGGCGCAGCCTGCCGATGCTTTCCATCGTAATGCCGCAGTGAAGCGTCATAAAATCAGCGCCGTCCGCCGCCTGTTTCTCAATGACATGCAGCATGTCGTCTGCAGTCATCTCCATAATGGAACCCTTGCTTTTAATAGCTTCCACCGTAGCTTGATAGATAGGTACTGTACCAACAGCAACGGTCGAGCGTTCAATAATCGCTCGCCGGGACGCGTCAATATTATCGCCAGTAGACAAATCCATTACCGCATGGGCCCCTGCAGCAATAGCTGCATCCAGCTTAGCCAGCTCCGGCTCTAAGTCCGGGAAGGCACTGGACGTGCCGATGTTAGCATTTACTTTGGTCGAAAGGCCCTCGCCAAAACCAAACGGACGCAAGGACGTATGATTTACATTGGCGCATATCGCCACCGTACCTGCCGCCACTTTTTCTCGCAACGCCTCTGGCGCCATACCCTCCGCTTTAGCTACTGCGGTCATAACCTCGGTAATCTTGCCTTGTCTTGCCAACTGCATTTGTGTTGCCATGTTTTTTCCTCCTTCGCGTTCCAGCTTGCGCCGGACGGCATGCAGCCACTAAGAGAGAGTGGCGATAATACAAGGGACCCTCTCCGCAAAGAGAGGGTTGCAAAATCTTTACGATTTTGTCCCACTTCCCTACGCTGGCATTACCCAGAATCAGGTTCCAAGGGTCAACCGCCGCAGCAGTTTCTCAGCTCTCGCTCCCCTAGTGGCTACTATGCAATTATTTACTAGTTATTGTAGCATAACAAAGCCGCCGAAGCAATCGGCGGCTTGCGAAGGACGAACTAGTGTTTAATTATTTTTTCCGAGCGACTCAGCGGTTCGCTAATGTCCACATGCCCCTGCAATGTAGCACGGCGCTTGCCTTCCACTAAAAACTGCACGCTTTGCACTTCTGAAAATTCCGTCAACGTGTTCACAATAGCCGCCACTAAAAGACGTTCGCTCGTAGAGCCAGCGCTCTGGGCAATCGCCTCGCTAAAATCCACGTAAGCAATTTCATCTTTAACCCACAGCCCCTTGATTTTTGCTTCCTTGGGCAACAAACCCACCATACCGCTTCCATGAGGCGGAGCCGCCAGCAGTTCCATGGCGGTTCGGGCCGGGTGATCATTTTTCTTCACTTGAAAAACTTCCGGCAGCAGCCATTTGGCATCGTTAGACCCTCTGTATACCTTTATGCGCATTGTACCCGGCTCCGGCTGCGACGTATCCCCCGGCGGCACAAGCACGGCTGCCGTAGGCGTTGCCGCCGCTCCAGGCGTTGTTGCCGGCGTCTGCGCCGCTGATGGTTTCATGTCGCTTGCGCAGCCGCCTAAAAAGAGCGCCGCCATTAAAAAGCAAGCTATGGTTATATCCCGCATCATTGGACACCCCCTGACGCTGCGGCCTTGCGGAAAAAGCTATCCAAACCCATCACAATGGCGTTAGCCATTTTTTGTTGAAACGTCGGCGAGGCCAATAAACGTTCTTCTTCCGAATTGGAAATAAAGGCTAATTCCACTAAGGCAGCCGGCATAACCGTCCTTTTGATTACATAAAAATTAGCTGTATTGGCCCCTCGGTCATTGCGCCCGCCGGCATTAAGCAGCTGCTCCTGCAAACAATCCGCCAGCATGCCGTCGTATTTCGTCTTCTCATAGTAGAAGCTGCTAGTACCGTTAGCCGTGGCGCTGCTAAAAGAGTCGTTATGAATACTGACAAACGCATCTGCTTTAGCGTTGTTCGCCACTGCCGTCCTCGCACTCAGCTCTTCTACATTGCTCGCATTAGGTCCAAAGACATCCTTGTCCGTCATGCGAGTCATAATCACGCGAGCGCCTGACTTTTCCAAAATAGCTTTCGTGCGCATAGCCACGGCCAAGGTAACATCCTTCTCTTTAAGGCCGCTCGGCCCAAGAGCGCCTGAATCGCTGCCGCCATGCCCCGGGTCAATAGCGACCACTTTTCCTTTCAAGCCAGCAGAAAATTTCAACTTAGTCAAAGGCGCCGATGACAACTGGATGTCCAGCACAACGCGGAAAGGGCGTCCAGCCTTATCGTCCGCCGGCAAGGTGAACACCTTGTAATCTCCCGCCTGCACCACGCCCGGCAAATTCACCGTTAAAGCAAGATCTGAACCGCTGCGCTTAAAAACCGCCGTATTGGCAATTTTCCCATCCAACTGATAGGACGCTTTAACCCCTTTGCCCAATTTTACTCCCGGCAAGGACAACGTCAAATTAGGAAGCGGCGTAGCCGACACCGCCGCTTCCGGCACTGTCAAAGGCCCGTTCAAATCCAAAACGAGCCGCAGCTTCGCAGCGCCTGTCACCGCATCGGCATGCACATGAGATTTCACCCCCTGCACCTGCGTCGCCTGCGAGGCCGCCCCGGCCACAGATGCAGCGCTAAAGCATAGCAGCAGCAAAAATAAGCATAAAAAACGAACTATGCGTCGCAAAAAATACCCTCCTTTAAATCCCCAGAAGCCGTAGCTTCCCAAAACGAAAGGCGGCACGCCGCAGCATGCCGCCTTTATGTACGTCAGACGGGTATCAGCCCCAGACTGATCTTGAGTGCTTCATCTACCTTACGCATCATATCGGCATCCAGGTGCGTCACTTTCTCCTGCAGCCTTCGCTTATCAATGGTCCGGATTTGTTCCAACAAGATAACAGAGTCTTTTTCGAGTTGAAAGCGCTGCGCCGCCACTTCTACATGCGTAGGCAGCTTAGCTTTAGAAATTTGTGAAGTAATCGCCGCAATAATCACAGTGGGACTGTAGCGATTGCCCACATCATTCTGCACAACCAACACTGGCCGGTGTCCGCCTTGCTCGGAGCCGACAACAGGGCTCAGGTTTGCATAGAAAACATCCCCTCGCCGTATCGCCATCAGCTTTTACCTTCCATCCACATCATGGACAAGGAAAAGCATTCCACATCAACTACAGGAGCCTCTTCCGCAAGGCCCAAATTAATGGCAGCCATTTCCTCATAGCCGCGCCGCATTTGTTCCCGCTTGCGAGCCTGCAGATAAATTTCCACGGCATCCTCAAAGCACTGGCTCACCGAGCACTGTTTTTCCTTTGCCACACCGCCCACCTCTTGCACTAAGGAGCTGGGAAGGGTGACAACGATTTGGCGCAAATCAGACATCCAAGCTACCTCCGCTCTCTAGGCACTCGCCTGCATCTCAACAACCATAGTCAAAGCAATTATATACCTATTATAAAAGGCATGCCTCCCAGTGTCAAACCGTTTTCTCCGTCAAGGCATGCCGCGCAGTCGCCAAAGCGGCGACAATGTCTCCTGCCGCCATGCCGATCCTGCCGGTTTCCGCTACAATATCGCCTGCCAAGCCGTGCAGGTAAACCCCTGCCACCGCAGCTGCATCCGGCGCCATGCCCTGCCCCAAGAGCGCTGCAATTATGCCTGTCAGCACATCGCCACAGCCGCCTGTCGCCATACCTGCGTTGCCTGTGGGATTAATCCAAGCTTCCCCGCCGGGAGCGGCAATGACAGTTCCCGCTCCTTTCAGCACTACCACTGCCTGCCAGGCTTCCGCCGCTAATTTAGCGATCCCCAAACGGTCCGCATTGACTTCTGCAGCGCTGCACTCCAACAAGGCCGCCAATTCTCCCGGATGGGGCGTCAAAACAGCTGGCACTTTACGCCCCGCAAGAATTTCAGCTTGGCCGCAAAAAGCATACAGCCCGTCGGCATCCACTACCAGCGGCGTCTCCACCGCCCGCGCCACCTGTCTCACGCAAGCCAAGGTGCTTTCTTGTCTGCCTATGCCAGGTCCTATGGCCAGGGCATTCATCGAACCAGCCCACTCCAGCAGGCGCTCCGCCGCTTCACTATGCCAGCCGCCATCTGCCGCCTCCGGCAGCGGCCTTGTCATCACCTCTGTCAGCTTCAAAGCCGCTGTGGGCTGCAAGGACGCAGGCGTCGCTAACGTAACCAAACCGGCGCCGGCGCGCACAGCCCCTTCCGACGCTAGGCAGGCGGCGCCGCAAAAAGACAAGCTTCCTGCCGCCACCAACACTCTGCCGCTAGTTCCTTTATGAGCATCTTCCGGCCTGGTCGGCAATAATTGACGCACGAACGCAGCCGTAGTCAACTGCTGCTGAATCCCGACTCCGTCCAGCACCTCCGGCGGCATGCCTATATCCGCCGCCATCCAGCCGCCTGTACAGGCAGCGCCAGGATAAAAAAGCAGCCCTGGCTTGGGCAAGGCAAAAGTAACCGTATAGGCCGCTTGCACCGCATCTGGAGATACTTGACCTGTATCCGCCTCCACGCCGCTAGGCAAATCTACCGCCCAAACCGGCAACCCGCTTTGATTCATCAGCCGAGCCGCTCGAGCCAGTTCTTCCCCCAACACGCCTCGGAACCCAGTACCTACAAGAGCATCCACCAGAACGTCCGCAAAGAGAATGCTCAACCGCGCCTTTTCCCAGTCCCGCTCTTCGCGCAGCACAATAACTTCGCCTCCATACCGGCGCAAAAGTTCCAAATGAAACCGAGCGTCTCCGGTAACCATCTCTTCGGACGCCGCCAGAAAAACCTTCACCTTCGCGTTTTGGCACAAGGCATGGCGCGCAGCCACAAAGCCGTCGCCTCCATTATTTCCCTTACCGCAAAAGAAAAGCACTTTTTTACCTGCCAGCCCGCTAAAGACCTGCGACATATGACGCGTCACCGCCGCGCCGGCATGTTCCATTAACATTTGACCAGGAAAGCCATATTTTTCAATGGTGATTTGATCGCAGGCCCGCATCTGCGCTGCCGTCGCTACTTGCATGATCTAACCCCTCCGTTCCCCATAAAAGGCATTGCGCAGCCGCATACATTCTTGTATGCGTCAAAGACAAATGAATATCGATAACGCCATGTTTGGCTGCCAATTCTCTAAAAAAGCCGTGCACTACCAGCTTAGGCTTTCCTAATACATCATTTAGCACTTCTACATCCTGCAGCGTGCCGCCGCGCAGGCCTGTACCCAAAGCCTTGAGAAAGGCTTCCTTCGCGGCAAAGCGAGCTGCATAGGAAGCCGCTCGTCCAGCACCGCGCCCCTCACAAGAGGCAATTTCCCCGGGCGTATATACTCGTTCCAAAAAGCGAGGCCGCTCAATGGCTTTGGCCACCCGGTCCACTTCCACTAAATCCAACCCTATGCCAATAATGCGCATGCAGGTTTACACCTCTTTCATTTCAAAAAGAACCTCTTGCGGTACAATTTGTACGCAAGAGGTTCTTACCACTTCCTACAGCCGCGTCGAGCGCATAATCAGCACTTCCACACGCCGATTTTTCGAACGTCCCTCCGGCGTTTCATTGGTCATAATCGGCCGATACTCTCCATAGCCGATCGCACTGAAACGTTCTGGTTTTAATGAGTTATCCGCGATCAAATAGCGCATAAAATTAACAGCCCGTTGCGAGCTCAGTTCCCAGTTAGATGGAAATTCCCGAGTATTAATTGGCACATTATCCGTATGACCTGACACGGTAATCCGTTGATTCAGCACAGCCAGCATTTTAGCAATCTCACCGGCAAAACGCTGCGACTGCGGTAACAAAGTCGCACTTCCCGATGGAAAGAGAGCGCTGTCCCGAATACGAATCATCAAACCGTCTTCGGTCATCACCGTCTGCAAGTCCCCTGCAAGATTGTTGTTCTTGATATACTGTTCCAGCTTCTTCTGCGCTTCCATCAAATCCATGGACTCTTTCAAAAAAGCCTGTTCCTTAGCTTCATTCATCCCGGAAGCATTCATGCCTTGGGGCGTCGGCGGCTGCCCCGGCGTTACAGCCGGCTGCCCTGGAGCACTATCCAGCATAGCCTGACCGCTAAAAGCTACATTGAGTGAAGCCGCAATTTGCTCGAATTTCTTCTGATCCACCTGAGCTGCAGCAAACAGTACAATAAACAAGGCTAAGAGCAATGTCAAAATATCAGCGTACGGAACCAGCCAGGTTTCGTCAATATGTTCTTCATGATGTGCTTCGTGGTGTTTTTTTCTGGCCATCAGAGACTACTCCTCTTTCTTAGGCTTCAAACCAGCCCGCTCATTCGCCGGAATAAAGACCATCAGTTTTGCCTCAATCGCCGTAGGCGAATCGCCAGCCTGCAAGGACAAAATTCCTTCCACCATCATCTTGCGTATTTCCGATTCCTTGCCGGACATGATTTTCAACTTGTTAGCAAAAGGATGCCACAGTACATAACCGGTAAAAATACCCAAAAGAGTCGCCACAAAGGCTGCTGCAATAGCTGGTCCTAGTTTGTCAATATCAGACAAGTTACCCAAGGCGGCAATCAAACCAACCACAGCTCCCAATACGCCAAGCGTAGGGGCATAGGTTCCTGCTTGACTGAACATCTGCGCTCCATTACGATGACGCTCTTCCATGCTGCGAATTTCCGCATCCAGCACGTCCGCTACGAAGTCCGGATCCAAACCGTCAATAACCATGCTCAAACCGCTCTTTAGAAACTGATCCTGGATTTCATCCACCCGGCTTTCCAACGCCAAAATGCCTTCACGACGCGCCGTCTGAGACAACTCCACAAATAAAGGCACCAATTCCTGTTTGGTCATCATTTCCGGCAACCGAACTAACTGTTTAAACAGCGTCGGCATCTGCTTCATCTGCTGCATGGGAAACGCATTAAACAAACAGGCAATCGTTCCCAAAATGATAATCATGAATGCCGCTGGATTTGCCAGTGAAGTCAAACTGGCTCCTTTTATAACCATACCGCCTAGTACGGCCACCACGCCTAATACGACCCCAATAATTGTTGACTGCTCCAAAACCAGAACCTCCTGCTCGTCATCTTCGTATTCCTTACTTGTATGATATCGGTTTCAATACGGTCTTATTATAGTCTTTTTTTACGCAAACATCCTACATATTCCATAAAACAACGCATTAAATACATCTTTAGTTATTCAACGCCTAAGAGCAGATTCCTTTTTTCCATGGCAGCGCAAAAAAAAAAGAAGCATAAGTAGGAAATCTATCCCACCTATGCCCTAATTAAAGCCTTCTAAGTTAGCAACGTCCTAGTTTAGCCGTCAGTTTATTAGCAGCAACAGCCAACATGTCGATAGGGCTGTTGAACGGCGGCGAATAAGCAAGGTCGGCGTCAAATAAATTGTCAACAGTCGCTCCCAAGCTAAGAGCCATGGCCGCCACATCTACCCGTTTCACAACATCCCCTTCTCCCCAGGCCTGCATCCCCAGCAGCTGCCGCGATACCGCATCCGCCGTAAGCTTCAGCAGTACCTTGCGGGCTGCCTTCATATAATGCGGCCGATCATAGCCGGCAACCGTCACACTGACGCATTCAAAGCCCGCTGCCGCACCTTGACGCTCATTCAAGCCGGTTCGCCCCACTTGCATTTCAAAAAGCTTGACCACCGCCGTCCCCAGCACCCCGCCAAATTTCACGCCAGCGCCGCAAAGGTTTTCACCGATAACACGGCCATGCTTATTGGCCGTTGAGCCCATAGGCAGAAATACTTTCTCACCGCTGACCCTATGCGTATTTTCCGCACAGTCTCCGCCCGCAAAAATAGCTTTGTCCGAGGTCTGCAGATACTCATTCACGGCAATAGCGCCGCTCGTGCCAATCTCCAGCCCCGCTTGGCGAGCCAGCTCTACATTGGGCCTTGCGCCCAATGCTAAAATCACCAAATCCGCCGTCAAAGTCCGTTTGTCTGTTTTTACTTCACGCACCTGCGCATCGCCGCCAAAGGCTTCCACCGCTTCTTCCTTCAAAAATTGCAGGCCTTTAGCCGCCAAAGACAGTTCCAGCTCCTGCGCCATGTCTTCGTCCAAAAGAGCCGGGAAAAGCTGATTTTTCATTTCCACTACCGTCACATCTACATCCCACATGCGTAAAGCTTCCGCTATTTCCAGGCCAATTAGGCCTGCGCCAATTACCACCGCTTTTTCATATTTTTGCGTTTCCAGCCCCCTCCTGATAGCAGCAGCATCTTGGGGACGCCATACATGAAAAATGTTTTCTTTTTCTACGCCAGGCCAGGCCGGCTTCAACGGCGAGGCGCCTGTAGCCAAGACCAATTTATCGTAAGCAAATTGTTGCTTTGCCCCAGTTTCCAAATTCAAAGCATGCACGATCTTTGCCTCACGTTTGATCGCCACAGCTTCCATCCGCGTCAAAACATCCAGGTTTTTAGCCTTTTTGAAAAACTCCGGTGTACGCAGCGTCCCTGAAGGCGAACTCATCAGTTGGCGAACCTGTTCCACCTCGCCGCCGATAAAATACGGCAACCCGCACGCTCCATAGGAAACAAGCTCGCCTCGCTCCAATACGGTAATTTGAGCTTCAGCATCCAGCCGGCGCACCTTGGCGGCGGCTTTCAGTCCGGCGGCCACACCGCCTATCACTACGATTCGCTGCATACTTTCGCCCCTCTCCTCGTCTTTACAACAGCTAGTTATTGTCTTAGTTCTCCTTTTCCCAGCACTTTCCTGCCAGGATATAAAGAGTGAACAGGAGAACTGGAGTCGCGAGAGGGCACGGAGATTGAACAAGAGTCGCGGGAGTCACGGAGGGTTCGACTGGGGGTTACGGAATTTTAACAGGAGTACGACGCCGCCGGATGCGGTTAGGGTCGGTTGCGCCATGGACGGCATAGCAACCGACGTCTATGCAGAAGCGCATAGCTCATAAAATTCCCTTTCGCGTTTTTCGTGTATTTCGCGGTTCGTTTTATTAGTTTTGGTACAACAGAAAAGCCGCCTCCTGCCGGAGACGGCTTCATTTTTCAGCTTATCCGCGAGCGCGCTTGCCCATTTCTTTATCCACATAGAAGATGGCGCCTACGCTCTTGTCGCCAATCAGACGGAGCTTGTCGACTACCGCTGTAGCGCTCGCTTCTTCTTCCACTTGCTCTGTGATGTACCACTGCAGGAAGATCTGCGCCGCTACGTCTTTTTCTTTAACTGCAAGATCATATAAGCCGTTAATGCATTTTGTTACATACTGCTCATGTTTGAGCACTTCTTCAAACATCTGCAACGGCGTTCCAAAAGCTGCTGCCGGTGCGTCAACTTGGGAAAGCTCCGGCGTGCCGCCTCTTTCCAAAAGATAGTTCATAAACTTAAACGCATGTTCCATTTCTTCTTGATATTGAATGCGCAACCAGGAGGCAAAACCGCCTAAGCTTTGCGTTTCGCTATATAACGACATCGCCAAATAAATCTGAGCGGAATTCATTTCCACCTGAATCTGCTTATTAATCGCGTTTTGTAATTTTGCCGAAATCATAATCTAATTCCTCCTTTAGAACTTTGATGTTTTTATTTTAACATAAGTCTCTAATGAAAACAATAATTATTGACGGTAAATTATAATCATTGTTCTTTACTATTTATTTCTCTCTTTATTTTCCTTCCCCCCTACCGTTTCTAAAGCATCCATTGTATAATTAAGAGTAAACGTTTAAGGCTCGAAAGGAGATTTTTTATGGCTTTTTTAAACGAAAACTACTTAAAATTACCAGGAAGCTATTTATTTGCGGAGATCGCCCGTCGCGTGAATCACTTCAAAGAAGAAAACCCCGAAGCGGATATTATCCGTTTAGGCATAGGAGACGTAACTCGTCCTTTGCCGCAAGCTTCTATTGAGGCTATGCACAAAGCGGTTGACGAAATGGCCTCAAGCGATACCTTCCGCGGTTATGGCCCGGAACAAGGCTATGCTTTCTTAGTGGAAAAAATTATCGCTCACGACTACGCTAGCCGCGGCATTCAACTCGGAACGGATGAGGTCTTCGTCAGTGACGGTTCCAAGAGCGACGTCGCCAACATTCAAGAAATCTTTTCCAGTGACTGCACGGTAGCCATTACTGACCCGGTTTATCCAGTGTACCTGGATACCAATGTCATGGCGGGCCGCACAGGAACCCTGCAGGAAGACGGTCGCTTTGCCAATGTCACCTACTTGCCTTGCAATGCAGAGAACAACTTCATTCCTTCTTTCCCAAAAGAACGAGTGGATATGATTTATCTTTGCTGCCCCAATAACCCTACAGGCACCACCCTTTCCAAAAGCGAACTAAAAAAATGGGTGGATTACGCCAAAGCCAATAAATCCATTATTCTCTTTGATTCCGCCTATGAATCTTACATTCGCGAGGCGGATATTCCTCATAGCATCTATGAAATTGAGGGCGCCAAAGAAGTGGCTATCGAATTCCGCTCCTTCTCAAAAACAGCTGGCTTTACCGGCACTCGCTGCGCCTACACGGTTGTGCCTAAAGAACTGATGGCTTATACCAAAAGCGGCGAAGCCCACTCCTTGAATCCACTCTGGAACCGTCGTCACACTACTAAATTCAACGGCGTTCCTTATATTATTCAGCGCGGCGCAGAAGCCATCTTCTCTGAAGCAGGCCAAGCCCAAGTGCAAGAAACCATTGACTACTACATGGAAAACGCCCGCATTATTCGCGAAGGCCTACAAAAAATGGGGCTCTCCGTCTTCGGCGGCGTCAACGCTCCTTATATTTGGCTAAAAACGCCGGCTGGCATTGATTCTTGGGGCTTTTTCGATAAACTGCTAAATGAAGCTAATATTGTCGGCACCCCTGGCGCAGGCTTCGGCCCCTCCGGCGAAGGGTATTTCCGGTTGACTTCTTTCGGCACGAGAGAAAACACCATTCGCGCCATTGAACGCATCCAAACTCGCTTAAAAGTCTAAGTACGAAGTACAAGTTTTGAACAGGAGTAAAGGGAGTAATCGGAGGGCACGAAAGAGTCAATGGATGGATTATTGTCATTGCGAGTCGCGCAGTGACTCGGCAATCTCTCCGCCGATCTCCACACCTTTACTATTGAAAATCTTATACAAAGAATCAGCGCTTCTAGGTGTGGCTATTGCCGCATTTAGGGGCGCTTTCTCAATTCCGTTCTTGTCCGTAACCCTCACTCTACTCCCTATGCTCTTGTTAAAAAATCACATACCTTATTTTCTCTTGCGTACAAATTAACGTCGGTTGCCACGCCATCCATGGCTTTTCAGAGGAGACCGGCGATTATGCCATCCTTGGCATCGTCGGCATTAAGTACATCACGTACCGTCAGGCGCATCCAGCGCTGTCTCAATCCTGCCTTTCTCTGTTTCCTCTGGCCTTTCCTCTGCTTACTCTGTGTAAAGCTTGTACCTCGCCGTACTCTGTTCCATTTTTCGTTTCTTATTGTCTAGCGCAGCAAATCCTGCAACAAGGCTGGCAGCTGCTGCAGCTTCACCTTGTGATCAGCCTTCTCCGGCAAGCCTTTGGCATTAATTAGGCAATCCGTTACTAAAACCGTTTGCACCCCAATCGTTCCGGCAACCAAATCCTCTTCCACGTCATTGCCCACCATCAGGCACTCTTCAGGCAAAACTCCCTGACGATTCAGCACATCTTGATAATACCGCACATCGGGCTTGCAATAATATTCGCTTTCATAGGTAGTAATGTACGAAAACTCCTCAATCGCTAGACCAGCCCAAGCCACACGCTTTTCCACAGCCAAACGAGGAAAAAGTGGATTGGTCGCCAGGACGACCATCCGGCCAGCTTCTTTTACCGTTTTGACTGCCGCTGCCGCTGCAGCAGCAGCGCAGGTCTCCTTTTGCAAAGAGTCAAACTCCTGCCGATAGAATTCGTCCACTAAAGGTTCCAACTTGCCTGGCGACAATGGCAAGCGCCGATAAAAGTGCTCCCAAAAGCGCTCTTCGTTTTTCCGTCCCGCCTCCGGCTGCATTACCATCGCCCCCGTCGCCTCCAAAAGCGCGTTAATAAAGGGCTGCGCCGGCGTAACAGAAGCCACCTTAGCCGCCAAGGCTTCTATATATCCCTTAATAAAACGTCCCTGATCCATGGGCAGCAACGTTCCGTCCAAATCAAAACAAACAACTTTTATCAATAAGATCCCTCTTTTCTATTTCTGCTCATTTTCCTATTCGCCTCTGATGCTGTATTTCCCTTGTTAAGAAAATTAGATGAATAAGAAACACCGCAAAGACAAAAAACAGCCGGCCCCGCAAGGGACCGGCTGTTTTTCTTGAAGCGATTATGCGTCTGCGAGGCGCTTGTAGGTAGCGCGACGATCAGCTGCATCTTTTTCTGTTTTGGCGAACAATGCTTGCGCATTATCCGGGTTCTGCTTCTGAAGAGAAGCATAACGGACTTCGCCTTTAAGGAAAGCTTGGAAGTCGCCAGTAGGCTCTTTAGAATCCAAGGTAAATGGATTCTTGCCTTGCTCAGCGAGATCCGGATTGAAGCGATACAAGGACCAGTAGCCGCATTCCACAGCTTTTTTGGTTTCTTCTTGGCTGCAGCCCATGCCTTGTTTCAGGCCGTGGTTAATGCACGGAGCATAAGCAATAATCAGGGACGGACCCGGATATGCTTCCGCTTCGGCAATGGCTTTGAGGGTTTGGTTTTTGTCCGCGCCCATGCCGATCTGCGCCACATATACATAGCCATAGGACATGGCCATCATGCCGAGGTCTTTTTTCTTGGTTTTCTTACCGCTAGCAGCAAACTGAGCGATGGCAGCCGCCGGAGTCGACTTGGAGGACTGACCGCCGGTGTTGGAGTACACTTCGGTATCCAGAACCAAAACATTGATGTTTTCGCCGGAAGCCAACACATGGTCAAGACCGCCGTAACCGATATCATAAGCCCAGCCGTCGCCGCCGAATACCCACTGGGAACGCTTGGTAAAGAAGTCGCTGTTTTTAGCGATTTCCGCCAGCACAGGCGCTTTGCCTTCGTTGCCTTTCAAAGCGGCAGCCAGACGAGCAGCACGCTCACGAGTGCCTTCGCTGCTATCGACTTTCTCCAGCCAATCGGTCATAGCGGCTTTTAGTTCCGCATCAAGATCCAATTTAAGAGCTTCTGCTACATCGTCAGCCAGTTTAGCCCGAACTGCATTAGTACCAAAGAGCATGCCTAAACCAAACTCAGCATTGTCTTCGAAGAGGGAGTTAGCCCAAGCCGGACCATGACCTTCGCGGTCGGTGCAGTACGGCATGGACGGAGCGCTGGCGCCCCAGATGGAAGTACAACCCGTAGCATTTGCTACCATCATGCGATTGCCGAAGAGCTGCGTTACCAATTTGACGTAAGGAGTCTCGCCGCAGCCTGCGCAGGCGCCGGAGAACTCGAGCAGCGGCTGTTCGAACTGGCTGCCTTTAACCGTCAGCTTGTTCACAGGGTTAGCTTTCACAGACACTTCTTTCGTTGCATAGTTCCAACGCTCGTTGCAATTGGAAAGCTGGCTTTCCAAAGGTTTCATGATCAATGCTTTTTCTTTTGCAGGGCACACCTGGGCGCAGTTGCCGCAGCCGGTGCAATCCAGCGGAGAAATAGCCAGATGGAAATGAAGTTCTTTAGCGCCTACAGCCGGCTTGGTTTGGATACCTTCCGGAGCATTTTTAACTTCTTCGTCGTTCAGCAGTACCGGACGGATAACTGCATGAGGACAAACATAAGCGCACTGGTTACATTGGATACACTTGTCAACTTGCCATTCCGGCACGTTCACGGCAATGCCGCGTTTTTCATAAGCAGAAGTGCCTACCGGGAAGGTACCGTCTTCTACGCCTACGAAAGTGCTCACAGGGAGGCTGTCGCCTTCCAGACGATTCATGGGGTCAACTACTTTTTCAACAAATTCCGGTTTGACGCCTTCGGTGCAAGCCAGATCGTTCGACGCATCCGCCCAAGAAGCAGGCACGTTGATTTTGACAATAGCGTTAACGCCTTGGTCGATGGCTGCATTGTTCATGTCAACAACGTTCTGACCTTTTTTACCATAGGATTTTTCCACAGCATCTTTCAGATACTTAATGGCGTCTTCCACAGGAATGATGTCGGCAATTTTAAAGAACGCCGATTGCATGATCATGTTGATACGGCTGCCCAGACCGATTTGATTACCAATCTTCACAGCGTCCAACGTGTAGAAGGAGATCTTATTTTTGGCAATAAAGCGTTTCATGGCCGCAGGCAAATGCGTTTCTAGTTCTGCTTCGTTCCAGATGCAGTTCAAAAGGAAGCTGCCGCCTGGCTTCAAGCCGTCAAGAACATTGTATTTGTAGACATAGGCCTGGTTGTGGCAGGCGATGAAGTCAGCTTTGTTGATGAGATAAGGCGATTTAATGGCAGATTTGCCAAAACGCAAGTGACTCATGGTAACACCGCCGGACTTCTTGGAGTCATAGGCGAAGTAGCCTTGCGCATACATGTCCGTATGATCGCCGATGATTTTAATGGCGCTCTTGTTGGCGCCGACGGTGCCGTCGGAACCCAAGCCCCAGAACTTACAGGCTTTCGTACCGGCAGGAGTAGTATCGAGATCTTCTGTCGGCAACGGCAGGCTCAAATTGGTCACATCGTCGACAATGCCGACGGTGAAGCCGTCTTTCGGCTGTGCAGCTTTGAGGTTATCGAAGACCGAAACCACATGAGCTGGCGTGAATTCTTTGGAACCCAAACCATAACGGCCGCCGACGATAACAGGCTGCCAATCTTTGACATTATAGAACGCCGTTTTAACGTCCTGGAATAAAGGTTCAGCCTGAGAACCAGGTTCTTTGGTGCGATCCAGTACGGCAATTTTCTTAACCGTCTTAGGAATATACTTGAAAAAGTGAGAAATGGAGAACGGACGATACAGATGAACCGACAGCAGACCCACTTTTTCACCTTTGCTACGCAAATAATCGATTGTTTCTTCAATCGCTTCACAGCCGGAACCCATCGCAATGATCAAACGATCTGCTTCAGGATCGCCGTAGTAATCAAACAAATGATACTCACGACCAGTAATTTTATACACTTCCTGCATGTAAGCTTCTACCATTTCAGGAATAGCCTCATAGAAGCTATTCGAAACTTCACGTTCCTGGAAGTAGATGTCCGGATTCTGTGCAGTACCGCGAATTACCGGATGATCCGGATTCAAAGCGTTGCGGCGGAATGCATCAACAGCTTCAAAGTCGGTTACCTTCGCCATATCTTCATAGTCGATGAGCTCAATCTTCTGAATTTCATGGGAAGTACGGAAGCCGTCAAAGAAATGCACAAAAGGAATGCGGCCTTTCAGAGCGGTTAAGTGAGCTACCAAGGCCATGTCCATGGATTGCTGCACGCTGTTGGAAGCCAGCATGGCAAAACCGGTCTGACGAGCAGCCATCACGTCCTGATGATCGCCGAAAATATTCAAAGAGTTGGCAGCCAACGCACGTGCGCTGACATGGAAAACGGTCGGCAGCAATTCGCCGGCAATTTTATACATATTAGGAATCATCAGCAACAGGCCCTGCGACGCCGTATAAGTGGTCGTCAAAGCGCCAGCTTGCAAAGAGCCATGCACCGCACCGGCAGCGCCGGCTTCGGACTGCATTTCTACCACGCGAACAGGCTGACCGAAAAGATTTTTCTTCCCTTGAGCAGCCCATTCATCCACATGCTCCGCCATCGGCGAAGAAGGAGTGATTGGGAAAATCGCAGCTACTTCGGTAAAAGCATACGATACGTACGCCGCTGCAGTGTTGCCATCCATTGTTTTCATTTTCTTCATTGACTAAATTCCCCTCTCTTTTCTCTAAGTGTATTTTTATGAATATTACTAAAAAAAATAGTGGAAAGAATATATATCAATTATTTTTAATATACATCTTTCCTGTAACATTGTAAAGGCTTTGCACCGTCTCTGAAACAAATTAAAGTTTTCACGTGTATTCAGTGTACGTGCATTTTTATTGTACCACGCAAAACTAAAAGATGCTAGTCAACTTTTTTATAGTTATTTTTTTATGAATTATTGCATAATTGTTATGGAAAATTAACATTTGCTACTTGTTTTTCGCAAAGCTTTCAAAATACTCACCTTACTAAAGCTACTCGCAAAAAGATTTCTTTCTTTTTACAAAGTTACTCTCTGTAGTAGTGGAAGCAATACGCTTGATTTTCCCTGTTTCCACCTCCCTTTGCCTACTTTCTATCTCTATAGTTACCAATAGAAAGAATATGCAATTATCTGCATATTCTTTCATATGCGTCGTCAGTTTTTTCTGATTCTATTTTCTGTTTCCTACATTATATATGTTTTTGTGCATCCGAGCTCAAAATTTACTTTTCATCTTTTTTATTTTTTTCCAACCATTCAAAGATTTTCTGATGCGGCCCCGCCCACAATACAGTCGCTAAGGCTTCTTCTCGTACTGCCAGCCCGCCAGATTTTAGCAGGTCTTTGACCGGCGCACATTTATAGATGGCCATCTCCCAGCGACGATGGCTAAAAACATGCGATACCCTCCATAGCGGAAAAGCCGGCTGCAACAGTTGCAAACCTCGCTCAGACAGCAGCTTGGCCGCTTCGTTCTCTGACGCCGCCTCTGCAGAAACAAACTGCCACATGCCAGCCAAAAGCCCGCGAGCAGGCCGTTTTTCCAAGAGATAACCATCCGCCCCTTTAGCCAGACCCACTGCCACATGTATGCACGCAGGAGGCTTTTTGGGCTTACGCACTGGTAAGATTCGTTCCTGCCCCTGCAAGCGAGCCAAACAATGCGACGTCACCGGGCAGGCTTCACAGCGGGGCGTTTCCGGAATACAAATAGCTGCGCCAAAATCCATCAACGCTTGGTTGAAGTCGCCAGGGCGCTTCGCCGGCAGCACGTCAGAAACCAGTTTGGCTACCATCTTTTTAGCCGCCGTTGTCTGCACCTCTTCCTGCAGCCCGTATAGGCGGCTGAAAACGCGCAGCACATTGCCATCTACAGCCGGCACAGCCTGCTGATAGGCAATACTCAAAATAGCTCCAGCCGTATATTCACCAACCCCCGGCAACGCGCGCAAAGACTTTTCATCTCTAGGGACTTCCCCGCCATATTGAGCCACCGTTTCCTTGGCGCCTTGCCATAAATTTCTCGCCCGCGAATAGTAACCAAGCCCTTGCCACTGCTGCAGCACTTCTTCTTCCGTAGCCGCCGCTAAATTTTCAATAGCCGGAAAGCGCTCTAAAAAGCGCCGATAATAGTCTTTCACCGCTTCTACTCTCGTTTGCTGCAGCATCACTTCCGAAACCCAGGTTCGATATGCATCCGTCTGCTCCCGCCACGGAAGCTGGCGTTTATTCTCATCGTACCAGCCCAAAAGAAGTAACGGCCATTCTTTTTGCATAGCCCCTCCTAATTCGCTCTTTTCTCGCAAAAAATATCATTTTCAGGATAACAGCGCCTAAACCAGTCTATTAGTCCTAAAAAATAACCCATATTTAACAATGACGCCACATTCCTTTGTTTATAATAAAAATAGCACATTTCTTTTATTGTAGCTTATTGGCCAAAAACGCGCCACTTACTCCAAACAAACCTGCGTTTTCAACGTGTTGGATGAAACAAGGAGCTGAGCAAACTATGAACCGCAAAGTCCGCAAACTACTCCTCCACTTAGGCCGTTCCGTCAAGCGCTCGCGCTGGCAGGGCGTTCCCTCTACCCTGCTTTCGGCCTTTCCCTTCTCACGTCAGTTGCAGCCGCTAACAAGCACGCCAGTCTCCCGCCCAGTGTCTTCCCAGCCTTCAAATCTGGAATCAATACTACAAAGCCGTGCCATTACTACCCACTTTCAACCCATTGTCGATTTACGTACCGGCAGTATTATCGGCTATGAAGCGCTCAGCCGCGGTCCTCTTGACAGCCCCTTGCATTCGCCTGTCTCACTATTTCAAGCGGCTAACACAGAATCTCTGCTAACACAGCTAGAGGATTTATGCCTCGACCAGGCCTTGGAAAATGCCGCCGTGCATCAGCTGGACGGTCTGCTCTTTCTCAATGTAAATCCTGTTACGCTGGGAAAACACGCTAGAAATTTTTCCGCATTTCTAAATCGTTTGCGCCAGCAACAGCTAGGACCGGCGCATATTGTCTTTGAATTAACCGAACGCACCGCCATTCAAGACTTTGACCTTTTTCGCGCTTCCATCTCCCGCTGCCGGCATCATCAGTTCACCATTGCCATTGATGATGCCGGCGCTGGCTATTCCAGCCTGCAGGCCATTGCAGAATTGCAGCCTGAATATATAAAAATTGATCGTTCGCTCATTCAAAATATACAAGAAAGCAATTTAAAAAAAGCCCTGCTATCAGCGCTTGTCGATTGCGGCCATGCCATCCATGCAAAGTTGATTGCCGAAGGCATTGAAACGTCTGCGGAGCTGGCAGAGATCATTCGCCTAGGCGTAGACTACGGCCAAGGATTTTTTCTGGCTCGTCCAGCAACTCCGCCGCCCCCGTTAGCGCCAGAATGCCCCCAAGCGATCCAGGTTCTCCAAGCTCAGCGGCATCAGGAACAAACCCTTTCGAAAACCTTCGGCCTTACCATTGGCGATATTGCCCAATATTGCCCGAGCGTCAGCGCCGCCACGCTTGTTTGCGACCTGGAAGACTACCTCCACGACGAAACCATCCCAGGCATTGTGATCACCGAAAACGAAACACCCCAAGGTCTATTGATGAAAAACCGCCTATATTCGCAGCTCGGCACCCAGTTCGGTATTTCTCTTTACTACCAGCGCCCAGTGGAACGCATTATGGATCGCCAACCGCTTGTAGTCAGTGCCGATCTGCCATTAGAAGCCGTTTCCCAAATCGCTATGAGCCGCCATGCCGACCATCTTTACGACCTGATTATTGTCGTCAAAGACGGCGCGCTGCACGGCGTGGTATCCATCATTCATTTGCTGAAAAACGTCACCAACTTGCAAATTCGCCGCGCTTTCAACGCCAATCCGCTCACAGGGCTGCCAGGAAATCTAATCATTGAAGAACGCCTAAAAAACCTCATTGCAGAAAAGAACGCCTTTGCCGTTCTCTATATTGATTTGGATAATTTCAAAGCCTTCAATGACAAATACGGCTTTGAACGAGGCGACCAGGCTCTTTTGCACACCGCCCGCCTCCTCAGCTCCTGTTTGGCCGAGCATTGCGCCTCTTCAAGCCGCGATTTCCTCGGACACATCGGCGGCGACGATTTCGTCATCATTACGACGCAGGAAAATGCGCTTTCTCTCTGCCAGACCATCTGCCGTCAATTCGACCAGGAGGTCAATTCACTCTACCTGCCGGAAGACCTGCAGCAACAACATATACGCGTCCTCAACCGCAAAGGAGAAGAAGAAGTATTCCCCCTCATGAGTTTATCCATCGCGGTAGTTCATAATCAGCAGGAAACCTTCGGCAACTATCTGGAAATTTCCGAACTTGCGGCTAGTCTAAAAAAGAAAGCCAAAGAAATGCCCGGTTCTTCGTGGTGCGCGGATCGTCGAACCGCTGTACCGCTGCAAGCCGCCACTTCCTGACTTTCTGGCAATCATTTCTCTTTATTTTTTCGTATGACCCTGTTCCCAAATCTGCCGCAGCTTGCGAGCCGCGCCGCCAATATCCTCTGCTCCCAAAATAGCGGATACCACAGCCGCTCCAGCTAGGCCGCTTTGACGAACTTCCTGCAAGTTGCCTGCAGCAATGCCTCCAATGCCAACAGCGGGAATACGCAATACCTCTCTTATGGCCTGCACGTCCGCCCACGACAATTGCTGTACGTCTTTTTTAGTGGACGTAGGAAACAAACTCCCAATGCCTACATAGTCAGCCCCGCCTTCTTGCGCAACGACCGCTTCCGCCACCGAGTGCACAGACACGCCAATAAGGGCCTCTTGCCCCAACTGGCGCCGGGCAATGGACAAGGGCAAATCTTCCTGCCCCACATGCAGGCCATCTGCGCCAACAGCCAGGGCAATATCCAAACGGTCATTGATAATTAAAGGAACCTCCAGCTTTCGAGTCACTTCCCGCACCGCCAAGGCTTCTTCGTAGAAAAATCGGCTTGAGGCATCTTTTTCTCTCAATTGCACCAAGGTCGCGCCATTCCGGCAAGCTTCCTCCACACAAGCCGCTAAAGTTCTCCCCTGCAAAAAACTGCGATCCGTTACTAAATATAAAGTATAGTCAATCTGACTCTTTTTCATGCTGTTTTACACGCTCCCCTTTTCCTGCTTCTTTCCCACGGCGCGCTTTTTCACGCAAATAAGCAATTTGCACTACCGTCGGTATGGTTTTGCGGTAAGCCGGTCCCGCCAAATCCCAGCCAACTACCAAAGCGCCCAGCGCCAACCCCAAAGGACCAAGCCAAGCCGCCGCCACGCCCTCGCCCAGCAGACCGGCGCCAGCCTCGCGAGCAAAAGCAGTCGCTACAAGGCGAGCCACATTCCAGCTCACCAAATACCCTACTGCCGGCAAGAAATGCCGCAAAGTCCCTTCTAAAAACAGCCGTTCCACATCCTCTGCGTTAGCGCCTTCCTTCGCCAGCAGCTGCCGCAAAGGCTCCTTTTCATCCAAGGATAATTGTTCTACCGCCTGATGAAAAACCTGCAGATAAATGCGCTGTTCCAGTTCAGCCTCTGTTTCTTCTTCCGTCCAGGAAATTTGCAGCGTCTTGGCTACGTCCCGAACTAATTGCAAATACGAAGGCATGCCTGAAAAATGCCGTTTCACATCATGACTGCCATGCTGCAAAATGGCCGCCACTAACTCTTCCGGCAGTGCTTCCGGAGCTTCGGGCAGATTATATTCCCGCAAGACAGCCAGATCGGCCGCCCCTGTTTCTTGCAATAACGCCAGCAGCCTGGCGTTGGATAACTCCATTTCATCCCGTTTCATACGCACCCCTCCTTTGCAGTATCATTCGCGATTTCACTTAGACTTTCCTGCCCTCTTGCACGCTAAAAGATACGGTCAAAAATGAACAGGAGTAGATGGAGTAAAGCGAGGGAACGACTGAGGCTACTGTGGCCGTGATTGTATTTGGGACTTTTATTGGAGCAAGACGGTCCGCAGGACGAAAAAGCTGGCTAAGACGGATACGGTTACAGTTATGCCGCCGTTTATGCAGAAGCTCCTAGCCCTTGATATCCCTAGATTTTTCAGCCGTAAAAACTTATAAATTCTGTTATAGAAAAAAAGTGTGGGAACCTTGCTATACAAGGTTCCCCCACCTCTTGAAGGTCTGCTTATTTTTTCAGAACCGGCACCGTATTGGCCCCATGTTCCATCACCGTAACCGTAAAGTCGTCACGACCAATTTTTTCCTTCGCAATGGCCATAGCTTCTACCGCGCTTGTCGCCGGAATAATGCCGCCGGCATTGTTCATGAAATCCACATTGTTCGGATGCGTCACGATAATCAAGGAAACCTGTTTCGCAATGTTAGCCAGCTTGAACGCCACATAACCAGGAATGGTAAAACGCTCCCGCAAAGCCAGCTCAAACTCATGAAGATCTTTATGCTTGAACCAGCCGCTGAATTCCGGAGGTTCCGTAATATCGCGGCACTCCAAGAAGCAAATGATAACGCCGCCCGGTTTTACCGCCATGAATGCATTATCGATCGTTTTAGAGCCTTGGTAAAGGTTGATATCTTTAGGATAACCGCCGGCGGAAGCCAATACCAAGTCCGCTTTAGCCTCAATCGGAATCCCAAAGATTTCTTCCACCGTTTTGGTTCCTTCACGCCAAGCACTGCGCCAGTTTCCAGCTACAAAGCGGGCAAATTTCCCTTCCGGCGTAAACACAGCGTTAAGCAAAAAGGCGGGTTTCAACAATTCTGCATGTTCTTCCATATCCAGGTGCATAGGGTTTCCTTCCAGCTTGCCGGACACGCAGTCCGGGCTGATCCCCTTGCCCACTACTTCGTTCAAGGCAATGCAGTGATTGCTTTGGATGGCTTCCCAACTGCTGACGCCAGGCATAACCGATTTGCGTCCGCCGCCAAAGCCGGCCATTAGATGGTATACGATGCCGCCGGTCAAAATCACCTTGTCCGCAGCTGCAACCAGCTTGTTCATATATGCTTTAACGCCGCGGCTCGTCGTCCCCATATAAGTAAGCTTTTCTGAGTCGCTCGCTTCATGCTGATGAATACGAACACGCCGGCAAACTTCCTCGCCGCAAACACTGCGGTCTTCTTCCGGCGTATGCGGGCGATGGCTGCCCAGAGCAACCACAATGTCAATATCCGCGTCCGGCACGCCAGCCTCGTTCAGTTCGTTCAACAAAGTCGGTAAAAATTGGTCAAATTTCGTCCAAGCACGCGTGACGTCGCTGACAATAACAGCTACTTTTTCACCCGCTTTGACCACTTCTTTAAGCGGCGGCGAATCAATCGGATTGCGCAATGCTTCCTGTACTGCCGCATTGACATCCGTAATCGCCGGAGCGGCCTTGCCTTCAATGACATGCAAGACCTGCTGCGCCGGCACCTGGACCTGCACCTGTTGATCGCCCAGTCCAAAGGTAAATGTTTTTTCCATAATACTAAGAGCCTCCTTTAGTTTCCCAGCCGCACCAAGCAGGTTCCCCCGCCGGATAAGCGCCGGAAAGCCGGAAGCATATCGCTCCGGCTCCTCCCGCCAACCTTTATTCCTATCGTATGAATGCAGCGGTTCTGGTTTTATTATTTTTCGTATTCGCCGCTGTTCCGGACATTTCCTGCTAAAATTTACCCAGCCTGCTTTTCTGCAATATTTTGAATGCTTTGATCTGGCTTAACCATAACCCAAGCAGCAACGCCAATCAGCGCCGTCAAGGACGTGAAAGTAATAGCCGCTTGCCAGCCATAGGTTGTCGCAATCCAAGCCGTCACAATCGGCGCCAAGACGCCGCCAACATTACCCCAGAAGTTCATCCAGCCGGCAACCGAACCGGCATAGGCGCCGCCAATATCATGGCAAGCCGCCCAAGAGGCATTAAAGGTAAAGCCCAACGACCCCAAAGAAACGGTCAGCCAAAGCACGTTCTGCCACGGCTCGCCGGCAGTAGCTGCAAAATACAAGGTTACACAGCACACCAGCAGACCTGCAATGCCAAAAACAGTCCTGGCCTTGTTTTTGGAAACCCCAGCAGCAACCATACGGTCACTGATGTAGCCCGCCAGGAACGTCAAGCCGCAAAGCATGGCCCAAGGCAAGGCCGCCGCCCAGCCCATTTTTTGCAGAGAAAATTTCTGCGCCTCCATCAAATACAGAGGCAGCCATGCCAAGAAAACAAACATAATGTAGTCCGTAATAAAATATTGAATCCCAATGGCCCAAAACTGACGGGAACGCATAAAAGCGCTCCAAGGAGCCATTTTCTTGCCGCCAGCCACAGCGCCCGCTTCAATATATTCCTTCTCCGCCGTATTAACCAAAGGACTTTGCTCTGGCTTTTCTTTCACATAACGATACCAAAGGAAAGCCACAAGAACGCCGACAACGCCAAAGATGAAGAATACTGACCGCCAGCCCAAAGCCAGCATCAAGGCCACCGTAATAGCCGGTCCAAACACAGGGCCAATAAAAGAACCGCTCAAGAGAAATGAAGAAGCCCTGGCTTTTTCCCCCGAAGGAAACCACCGGCCAATGAAATTGTTAAACGCCGGATACACCGGCCCTTCGCCCATGCCGAAGAGACAGCGAACCGTCGCCAAACCAGCGAAAGAAGACGGCACCGCCGTCAAGGCAGTAAACACCGACCACCACATCACCGAACCGGACACAACGCGGCGATGCCCAAAGTATTCCGCCAGCATGCCCCCTGGAATCTGCATCAAAGCATAGCCAGCGAAAAAAGCGGTCTGGAGCCAGCCGATCTCCATTTTTCCATACCCAAACTCCTTCATAATTTCCGGTGTGGCCACAGAAAAGTTAACTCGGTCCATATAGGACACAAAGCTAACAAGAAACATCAGCCATGCAAACCACCAGCGTGTTTTTGTCATTGCTCCACTTCCTTTTTCTTTGCTTTTTGTATACAATAATTATTGCAATTTTATTCCAACCGTTCTATTTTGTCAATTCATTTTTACAACATTACACCAACTGACAGCGCTTAGTTTTCTAAAAAAGACAAAAGAAAACAGCAGTCTCAGCTTTAACCGCCGAGACTGCTGTTTTCACTTAATTAGCACGTGTACTCAATCCACTTTAGTAAACATAATTTGATTTCCAGCCCGGCTCATGCGCAAATGATCGCCCTCGGCAATGTCTCCCGCTACAATGCGCCGGCTCAAAGCCGTTTCCACACTGCGGCTGATTTGCCGTTTTAGCGGTCTAGCGCCAAATTGAGGATCAAAGCCTTCTTCCGCCAACCAGGCCAGAACGTCTTCATCCCATTCTAAGCGAAGCTGCAGCTGGCTTTCCAGCCGCGCAGCCAGCCGCGCTAACAGGATAGCGGCAATTTGTCGTACCTGCTCCGCCTCCAACGCATGGAAGACCACTACATCATCAATGCGATTGAGGAACTCCGGTCTAAAATAGCTTTTTAACAGTTGCAATACTTCATCGCGCGCCTTTTCACCGTGCTGCAAAATATCAGCCGAGCCAAGATTGGAGGTCATAATAATAATCGTGTTTTTAAAGTCTACGGTCCGGCCTTTGCTGTCCGTAAGACGCCCATCGTCCAAAATCTGCAACAGTACATTGAACACGTCAGGATGCGCTTTTTCCACTTCGTCCAACAAAAGCACGCTATACGGCTTGCGACGGACCGCTTCGGTCAGCTGACCGCCTTCTTCATGGCCCACATAACCAGGAGGCGCTCCAATGAGCCGGGCCACAGAATGTTTCTCCATGTACTCAGACATATCGAGACGAATCATGCTGCGTTCATCATCAAAAAGCACTTCCGCCAGCGTTCTCGCCAGCTCGGTCTTGCCCACCCCGGTCGGCCCCAAAAAGAGGAAAGACCCTACAGGGCGGTTCGGATCCTTAATCCCCGCCCGAGCGCGCAAAATAGCTTCGCTTACGGCATCAACGGCCTCGTTCTGCCCCACAACGCGCTGATGCAAAATATCTTCCAAATGGGCCAGCTTTTCCCGTTCTCCCGCCAGCATGCGATTCACCGGAATTCCCGTCCAGCGGCTGACCACCTTTGCAATATCCTCTTCGCCGACTTCTTCTTTTAAAAGCCGCCCTTCAGTTGCTTCACCGCGCTCTTTAGCCGCCATCTGCTTTTCCAGTTCCGGCAGCCGGCCATACTTAAGCTCCGCCAAGCGGTTCAAATCATAGGCGCGCTCAGCTTCCTCCATCTGCGCCCGCAAGGTTTCCATTTCTTTCTTCAAATTACGCTGGGCGAAAATTTCTTTTTTCTCGGCATCCCAGCGCTGCCGCAGCGCAGCCTCCTGTTCACGCAGCCGCGCCACTTCCGTCCGCAATTGCTGAAGCTTCTCTGCAACCGACGGAGTCTCTTCTTTGGCTAACGCCTTCTCTTCGATTTCCAGTTGCATCAGCCGCCGCATAATTTCGTCCAGCTCGCTAGGCATGGAATCGATTTCCGTCCGCAGCTTAGCAGCCGCTTCATCCATCAAGTCGATGGCCTTGTCCGGTAAAAAGCGGTCGCTGATATAGCGGTCCGATAAGGTCGCTGCCGCCACTAAAGCCGCATCCGTGATCCGCACGCCATGATGCACCTCGTAACGATCCTTCAGTCCCCGCAGAATGGAAACGGTATCTTCCACCGACGGCGGCGCCACCAGCACCGGCTGAAAACGCCGTTCTAAGGCGGCATCCTTTTCGATGTGCTTACGGTATTCGCCCAAGGTAGTAGCGCCGATACAGCGCAGCTCACCGCGCGCCAAAAGAGGCTTCAGCAAATTACCTGCATCCATGGCTCCTTCCGCGGCTCCAGCGCCAACTACAGTATGCAGCTCGTCAATAAAAAGCAGCATGGCGCCCTTGGACTGCGCTACTGTTTTTAAGACATTTTTCAGGCGTTCTTCAAACTCACCCCGGAATTTAGCGCCTGCGAGAAGCGCTCCCAAGTCCAGAGAGTACAGCATCTTCTCCTTGAGGGACTCCGGCACATCACCGGCTACGATACGGCGGGCCAAGCCCTCCACAATGGCCGTTTTCCCGACGCCTGGTTCGCCAATAAGAACCGGGTTGTTCTTACTGCGCCTGCTGAGAATCTCAATGGTACGGCGAATTTCTTCATCCCGGCCGATTACAGGATCCAACTTTCCTTCTTTAGCGGCCGCCGTTAAATCCCGTCCATAGCGAGCCAACATTTCCTGCGCCTCATCAGCGGCTGTTTCTTGGGGCCAACTCTGACGCAGTTTTGACCGATTCAGGCCATGCTTGCGAAATAAGGCCACCACCTCTTGCTCGCCATCGTCCGCCAAAGCCAGCAGCAAATGCAGCGGCGCTACCAATTGTTTCTCTTCTTTGGCCAACCGTTCCGCCACCGCCATAATGCGAACAAAGGCCGTACTGGGACGCAGCTGCCCCTCCTGGCCCCGTACCTGGGGCTGGGAATTCAACAACGCTTCCGCTTCTTGCAAAAGGCGGCTGCGCTCCAAGCCTAAGGCCTCCCAAAAACGCTGCCATCGCGTCTCGCTTTCCCGCAAAAGCGCTACCAGCAAATGCTTGCCGGTCAATTCCTGATGATACTGCACAGCGGCAATCTGCTGCGCCGTTTGTATGACTTCCAACGCTTGCGGTTGATATTGTTCTTGATTCATAGAAAATCCCTCCTCTGGGCATCTTTTAATCTTATTGTAGCAAAGGGATTTTCACAGCACAAGTACTTTTTAGACTTTTTGACTTTTATTTATCAAAAAGTCAATCAAACTTATAAAAAAAGCCCGCCCTTAAAGGGCAGGCTTTTTTTGTAAGTAAACCTTATTCGGGGCTGATGGCGCTAACCGGACAGCTAGCAGCACAAGCGCCGCAATCAATACAGGAACCTGCATCGATTACAAACTGAGTGTCGCCTTGGGAGATAGCTCCAACCGGGCAAGTGGACTCGCAAGCACCACACTGAATGCAAGCATCGCTAATTTTGTAAGCCATTTGTCTTCCTCCTCACCATACAGAAAGTTGAAATAACATCCAAATATATAATATCACAAAGAGCTTCGTTTACCTAGTGCTTTTTTTATTTTTGAAGAGCAAATTTATTCAGACGCTAAGAGTCGCAACGTACTGCGAACCAGCAGTTCCGCCGCCGGAGCCAGTACCGCCTCGTCAAAATCAAAATGCCCATTATGATGTCCCGCCGCCAACTTCGCGCCAAACATTGTATAGCACCCTTTGCCGCCCTGCTCTTGTACAGCGCTTAAAAGATAGGCAAAATCCTCGGATGCTCCAAAATCAACGCGTGTTTCAATTTCCGTGAAGAAAGGAATAACGTTGGCTGCAGCTTCCACTTGGGCAATGACCGCCGTGTCGCTCTCACCGCCTTTAGTGCCTCCCACCACGTCAATCTGATACGAGACATCCCACATGGCAGCCGCCGCTTCAATAATACGCCGCGCTTCGCCCTGCATGTACTCATCCAGCTCGCTTGTAGCGCCTCGCGTTTCCAACTGAAAAAAAGCGTTTGGCGGAATCACATTACGCCCCTGCCCCGCCTGAAGCGTGCCTACGGTAATACGCGTAGCGCCGCCGCCATGACGCGAAATGGCATGAAGATTCAATGCCGCTGAGCAAGCCGCCAACAAGGCGTTTTTTCCCTGCTCCGGAAACGCGCCGGCATGCGAAGACACACCCGTGTATGTAACATCCATCTTTGTAGTCGCCAAAAAATTATCGGTACCGCAAATAACTTGGCCCGTTCGAGTCGCTTTAAAGCCAATATGTGCGCCTAAAAGGTAATCCACATTTTCTACCGCACCGGCGCTGACCATCGCCTTCGCGCCGCGCACGCCTTCTTCGGCCGGCTGGAAAATCAGCCTGATTTTACCGCGCAACTGGCTGCGCTGCGCAGCCAGAGCCGCTGCTACCGCCAAGCCAACCGCTACATGGCCGTCATGGCCGCAAGCATGCATGGCACCCGCCTGCACCGAAGCAAAGCCGGCTGCATGCGGCCGATGCGCCGCCTCTGCGCTTTCCACACAATCATTGGCGTCCAAATCAAAACGCAGCGCTACCAACGGCCCCTCGCCGCAATCCATATCCGCCCACAGCGCCGTAAAACCGCCGCGCATCCGGTCCAACCATTTTTCCGGCGTTCCCTGTTGCAAGGCCCGCGCCTCCTGCTCTGCCAAGACCTCCGCCTTGGGAACCCCCATGCGATCCTCATCGCGCAAGGCGTCTTTCCCTACGGTCAGCGCATACCCTAGCTGTTCCAACCGTTCCGCCACTTTTGCCGCTGTCCGGTATTCCGTCCAGCCGGTTTCTGCATACCGGTGCACATCCCGCCGATCTTCCACCAATTGCGCTTCCCCTGCTGCCAATCTTTTTTGCCATTGTTCCATCTTTTTGCCTCCACTCTTCACGAAACGACCCAATAACGGACGTTTCCGTTTTTCTTGTATACTTAGTTTACCTTGTGTTTTTGATATTGACAACAAACATTCTTGAATATTCGGCAGAATTTAATAAAAAAAGCTGCCGCCTCAGGCGTACAGCTTTTTTATTGAAAATCATGAAGATCCAGGCGACTCCTCTACAAACCACAAATGACAGAGCCGCTGAGCCGTCCACAAATCCAAGAATCTGCGTATTTTGCCTTGCGGCAAAGGCGGACTGAACCAATAGCCCTGCAGATAATCGCAATTCAGTTTGCACAAATGACGGAACTGTTCTCTTGATTCAACGCCTTCCGCCACAACCCGCAGCGATAGATGATGAGACATCTCAATCACACTGCGCACAACGGCTTCAAACACCGGATCGTTTTGAATGTCCTGAATGAAGGTTTTATCCAGCTTCACCGTATGAATAGGAAGCTTCGTTAAATACGTTAAAGAAGAATAGCCGGTACCGAAATCATCCAAAGAAAACCTCACCCCTGCGTCGCCCAGCTCATGCAAGACCTTTACAGCCTTATCAAAAGAAGCGATCAGTAAGCTTTCCGTAATTTCCAATTCCAGCGCAGACGGCGGCAGCCCCGTCTGTTCCAATACATCTAACACCTGGCAGACAAAGCCTGCTTGTTCAATTTGCTTGGCCGATACGTTAACTGCCATGCGCAGATTGCGTCCCGTAGCTTTCCGCAATTCTACAGCATAGGCGCAAGCCTCTTCCAGTACCCACAGACCGATGGCTTCAATCAGCCCATTTTCCTCCGCCAGCGGAATAAAATCCCCCGGCGAAATAATGCCTTCTTTCAAGCGGTGCCATCGCACCAAAGCTTCTAATTGGATAACTTCTCGCGTATGAGGATCCACTACAGGCTGATACTCCAAAAAGAATTCCTCATTCTTCAACGCCTGATACAAGTTCTGCTCCAGCGTCGTCTTTCTTTGCAGACGCTGTTTCATCGAAGGTTCAAAAAGGACCCAGCCCTTCTTGCCCCGCTTTTTCACTTCATAAAGAGCCACATTAGCATGTTGCATAACCTGCGTAGCCGAAGTGCCATGTTTAGGATACATGGCTACGCCAAAGCTTGCACTCAAATGACAAGATTGTTCTTTAACAACAAATGGATCTCGAAACATTTCCGCCATATTTCCTACCCAGCCGGAAATATTCAAGCGCTCCGGCGTCATTGCCGGACAAACCGCTACAAATTCATCGCTAGAAGTACGCGCCAGCACGCAGCTTTCATCCAAGGATTCACGCAGACGTCCGGCAACCTGCTGCAGCAACATATCGCCGCAGTCTTCTCCCATGGAATCGTTCACCGTCTGAAAATTATTCAAGTCAATAGAAATGACCGCCCCCTGACAAGAGGCTGCCATTTCTTCCAGCAAATGCAGCAAATACGTACGATTGGGCAGACCTGTCAAATTATCATAAAAAGCCAGCCGCCGCAGCTTTGCCTCGCCTTGGCGCAATTCTTCCCAAATATCTGGCCGGCACGAAGGAAATCCCATAAATTCGCTCCATTTATCATCCATTTTGTGCATCTCCAGCAACAATGTTAATAGCACACTAAAACCATTTTACATGTTTTCTAAGAAAGTTCAAAGCTATTTTTTATTGTTCAAATGACTTTCAACTAAAAACAGGATTATTCCTTATAGATCGAGAACTGAATATCCAAGTGAGTTCACACCTGAACGATCTTTGGCTTTTGTTTAGCACTTTATTTCAAGGAGGTTTTCATTTTGTCCAAATCCATCATTATGCGTCTCAGTTGTATCGCCCTTGTTTGCCTGTTCCTAGGTTCTCTTTCTTCGGCCGAAGCCGCTACCAAAGAGGAGAAACGCCAAAACGTGCGCAATATGGCCTCAACCGCGCTAAATCGACTCTACGACAGCCGCCCTTCCGCCCGCGAAGCGGTTGAAAACGCTGCCGGCTACGCCGTCTTCCAAAATACCGGCATCAAGATTTTAGTTTTAGGCAGTAGCCGCGGTAAAGGAATTGCCGTCAATAACCAAAACGGCGCGGAAACATTCATGAAAATGGCCGAAGGGCAAGTCGGCTTAGGTATCGGCGTAACCAAGTATAACGTGATCTTTGTTTTTGATACCCAGGACGCTTTAAACCGCTTTGTCAACAAGGGTTGGGACTTCGGCGGCCAAGCTACCGCCGCTGCTACCGACAGTGTTTCCGGCGGGTCTTTTGAGGGAGCCGCCAGCGTCTCTGAGGGCATCTGGATGTACCAAATGACCGATTCCGGCCTGGCCTTGGAAATCGCGCTCAAAGGCACTCGTTACTATAAAGACGGAGACTTGAACTAGAACGCACTCTCTAAGCAGCCCTTTAAATCCCTCTGCTACAGCAAACTGGGGATGTGAAAGGCCAACTTCCATAATTAAATACTGCGAATAATTAAGGCCAGGATGTATAAATTAAGCACCATACATCCTGGCCTTCTACTTTCTGAGCCTACTTACTCCCTCGGTATAAACCCGCCCATCCCAGACATGCTCATTTTAGTGTAATCTGCAGGAACTTCGAACAGGGATGGATTCAAATTACCAAGGCTAATATTGCGATATTCAGTCCACCAACTGCCGTCAATCGCAGCTGTTTTTACCGCCATCGTTATGCCGGGATCACTCGAAACCCATTCATAGTACGAACTTTGCTTGTTTATGGTTATTTTGTATTTGTCGGCGCCATACCCATTGATGGTTTCACGAAGAATAAATTCCCGTTCGACGTCGCTGGCTCCAGAATCATTCGCCGGAAGATGCTTTTGATTCATAGCGGCGGACTGCAGCACTTGTTCCATATACATCTTCTCTTCAGGCATCAGCAGCCAAATCAGCTTCTTATCAAGGCGCGTAATGCTAATCATTTCCTTGGTTTCCACTCTTATTTTATCGGCATCCATGTAAATTTTTCCATTATGCCCGTCCGAACTATATAGGTCAGCAGAAAAAGTCATTGCTGCTGCCGAAGCGGCCAACCCCCAAAGACCCCAAGCCATTACTGCTAAGAAACAAAAGTTTTTCATAAAACGCATTGTTTTCTCTCCCTTCAATAGCTTCTACAGTCTCACTTCTCTTCGTTTTCCCGGATACGCTTAATCTCATTATACAATTTTGCCCTCAAAATTCCTGCTGTTTTTCTATATTTCTTCTATGAGCGCACAAATCAAAACAAAAACTGAACTATGCCGATTGCGCCGCCACCAAATATAAGCCAGGTAGTATTTACGCGATACTTAAAAATAGCAATACAAGAGAGCATCGCAAGCAGCGCCGTCAGCCAGTCAATCACTGAAGACATCGCCAGTGTCCAGGTTACCGAAGCCATAAGGGCAAGGGAAGCCACAATGACACCGGCAAGAAAGTCCGATGCTATGGCTGAATTTTTGATTTTGCTTAAAAAAATACTTATAACAGGCACAAAGACAAAAGACGGTAAAAAAATGGCAATCGTCGCAACGATCGCGCCCGGAATCCCGGCAATCACATAGCCAATAAAGGTTGCTGTTGTAAATACCGGCCCAGGGGTAACTTGGCCAATCGCCACGGCATCCAACAGTTGCTGAGAAGTAAGCACTTGGTAATTTTGCACAAAGTCCGTCCATAAAAAGGCCAGCAAAACATAGCCGCTGCCATACAAAACAGCTCCGATTTTAAAAAACGTAACGAACAACGCTGTTAGTGAAAGCTTAGCGCCAGCAGCAGCCTGCGCGGTCTCACTTTTCGTCACATCCACAAATGCAAGCACCGGTGCAAAAAGCACATTCATTTTTATCTTGTGCGCTCTTTTTATCGCGATCATCGCCACGCCGCTCAGCATCAGAAGAAATAACGGATTAACAACAAAAAAAGAGAGCCCCAGAGCCATGCCGCCGATCAAGCCGCTAGGAACGTCTTTAACTGCCGTTTTCCCCAAATTCCAGATGGCTTGGGCGATGATGGCTACAATCACAGGCTTTACGCCGTAAAGAGCGAAGGATACTTGCGGTAATTCTCCATACAATACATAAATGTGCGCTAAAAACAAAACGATTAACATCGCAGGCAGAATGAAAAAAACGCCTGCGCCAATTAACCCCGGCCAGCCTGCCTTTAAATAGCCGATATAAATAGCCAATTCCGTTGAGGTAGGCCCCGGAATTAAATTGGAAGCGCCTACTAATTCAAGAAACTTGCCTCGCTCCAACCATTGTCGTTTCTGTACAAATTCATTTTCCATCATCGCAATATGCGCGGCCGGACCGCCAAAAGACAATGTCCCTAAACGCAAAAAGACCAAACATACTTCCAGCAAACTTGCTTTAGGCTGATTTTCCTTAAGCATAGAGTCCCCCCTCTGCTTTCTTTAAATAAAGGATGCGCTTAACGGATAGTGTCAAGGAATGTTCGCAAAAACCAT
>MTLD01000498.1_pt1 | contig 55392 bp, 47 predicted proteins | sample 1982471 | NCBI WGS metagenome assembly MTLD01 (sample SAMN05712604, study PRJNA340218) | biofilm metagenome | isolation source: sample SPM anode biofilm adapted to -50 mV | place: USA | collected 2012-02-03
TTTTCATTGTCCTATCTAGGGGGAGCATATCAGTTTCAACACAGTCTCTTTGCTTCATTTATAGTCTTTAAACAGACGAGCCGCTTTCCGCCGTTCGCCGCGCCGTTGTTCCGGCATGGGGTTGAATCAGGCGAACCAAGCGGGTTGCAAACCAATAATCCAAGCCCCAGTTGAAAAATACTGCCAGGCGATTGCGGTTTCCTTCCAGACGCAGCAAGTGAACCAGCAGCCAAAACACCCAGGTCAAAAAGCCTTTGCTTTGCAGCGGTCCGATTTTCGCGACGGCAAAATTACGGCCGACGGTGGCCATAGCGCCTTTATCTTGATACGAAAACATCTGCAACGGTTCCTTGCGAAGCAAGCGCAAAATATTCCCGACAGCTAATCTAGCCTGCTGCACGGCTACCGGCGCAACCATGGGCAGCAAAACTCCCTCTTGCTGCAGCCCGGCGGCATCGCCAATGCAAAAGACCCCCTCTGCTCCCGGAACCTGCAAGGTCGGCGTTACCAGCACTCTATTTTGACGGCCTCGTTCCACTGCCAACTGTTCTACCAGCGAAGAGGCCTTTACTCCAGAGGCCCAAATCATGGTATGCGCCGCCAACGCGCTGCCGTCGCGAAAAGTCAGGCAAGCGCCGTCATAGCCGGCAACAGCCGTTTGCAATCGCACTTCTACGCCTTTGCGGCTCAATGCTTGCCGCGCCGCTTCCGATAAGGCTTCCGGCACCATAGACAGCAGCCGCTCCCCCGCCTCCACTAAGACCACTTTAATTTCTTCACGCAATAATGCCGGATAATCAGGCAACAGCGTCCGTTCGATCAATTCCGTCAAGGCGCCGGCGCACTCTACGCCAGTAGCGCCGCCGCCGCTGACGGCAAACGTCAGCAACGCCTTGCGACGCTGAACCTGCTCTTCTTGCTGCGCTTCTTCAAACTTCAACAAAATATGATTGCGAATCGCAATCGCCTCGTCAATGTCTTTTAAACCAAAGGCATGCGCTTGCACATCTTCCATGCCAAAGAAATTAGTTTCTCCTCCTACTGCTACAATCAGGTAATCATAGGTGACTTCGCCACTGCTGGTTTGCACCGTCTTTTGGGCAAAATCCACGCCGGCGACCTCCGCCATGCGAAACTCTAAATTCTCCTGCTTTCGTAAAAGCGAGCGTGTAGAACTTGCAATATCAGCCGGCGCCAATGCGGCGGTGGCTACTTGGTACAATAAGGGCTGAAACAAATGATAATGACGCCGGTCGATCAACACCACGTCCACATTCTTATCCGCCAATTGGCGTACCGCTTCTAAGCCCCCAAAACCGCCTCCAACGACAACAATTTTAGGTCTTTGCTGCAATGCTTGCATAATGCCACCTCATCTTGTAATTTATGACCAAAATAAATCTTTACCAAAATTCCAAAGGCTTCTCAATCTTTTTAGTGATTTTTTTCACTTTCTTGTGCAAAAAAATATATTTGTATACACAATACAATACCCTTGTTTGTGATTATTTTACCATAGTCATTTTTCACTGTAAATATATGCATTGCTTTAATTAATATCTTTTATCCTTTAATAAGTATCTTTCTTTTCCACTTTCAACTTTACTTTTAAATCAATTTATTTGCACTATTCTCTTAATTTTCGTTTCAATATGTACATTTCTATCAATAATCCTTTTTGCCGCCGTTGAGTCTCTTTTTCTGCTTGTTATTTTCTTTGCATTGATATACAATTTGCTTCTGTCTGCATACGAACCTATCGCTATAATGCAAGTCAAGCTTTCATCAGGGAACTAGGACCATTTATCCCCGAAAAACCTATTTAAGCAGGACTTTTCATCATTTCGACCCAGGACGCCAATGCACAATATATAGTGTCGCTCCTTATTGACCAACACTATATATTCATGTAGAATTAAAATCGGCTTCATACGGAACATCAAAATTCACATCTACATAAGGAGGTGACTGGCGCAGCATTCCATGCTGCCGCCTTGCCCATGCTGACGACTATTGTTAAACGTGACGGACGCCAAGTTCCCTTTAATTTGGAGAAAATAGCCAATGCTATTGCCAAGTCTCTGCAGGCTGCGGGAATTAACGACAACACGAAAGCTTTACAACTGGCTACGGAAGTAGTTCACCAAGCTACCCAAGTTTATACTGAACGAAACACGCCGCCCAGTGTAGAAGATATTCAAGATATTGTGGAAAAGGTCTTAATCAACGCCGACCTGGCCAAAGCCGCTAAGGCCTATATATTATATCGCGCCGAACGCACCCGGATGCGGGAAATGAACACCCGCTTGATGAAAACCTACGAGGAAATTACGCACAGCGCTTCTCAGGAAAGTAATTTGAAGCGTGACAATGCCAACATTGACGGAGATTCCTCCATGGGCGCCATGCTGAAATACGGTTCGGAAGGCGCAAAAATCTTCAATGAAATGTATATTCTAAAACCAGACCATGCCAAAGCGCACAAAGACGGCGACATCCACATTCATGATTTTGATTTTTATACCTTAACTACTACTTGCTGCCAAATCGATATCCAGCGCCTGTTCCAAGGCGGTTTTTCCACCGGCCACGGCCAATTGCGCGAGCCGAACGATATTTCCAGCTATTCCGCCCTTGCCTGTATTGCCATTCAATCCAACCAAAACGATCAGCATGGCGGCCAAAGCGTTCCTAACTTTGACTACGGCTTGGCCGAAGGCGTTAGCAAAACCTTTGTCAAACGCTACCAAGACAATCTGAGTAAAGCCCTGTTTTTTGAGAGCGGTCAGGATAATGTCAAGGAGCTCGTCGTTAAAGCGGCGCAGACACTGCAGAAGCAAGAACAGCTGCAAATCACCTTGGCTAATGACAGCGGCTATCAAGAAAAAGAGTTTGCCTTGCTGCAAAACGCTTTCGACACTGCTTTGCTCAATAAAGCCCAGCAATTTGCTTTCACGCAAGCTGTTGCGGAAACCGACAAAGCCACCTACCAAGCCATGGAGGCTCTGATTCACAATCTCAATACCATGCACAGCCGGGCTGGCGCGCAGGTTCCCTTTAGCTCTATCAATTACGGCACCGATACGTCCCCGGAAGGACGCATGGTAGTCAAAAACATTCTCTTAGCTACGGAAGCCGGCTTAGGCTGCGGCGAAACGCCTATTTTCCCTATTCAGATTTTCAAGATCAAAGAAGGCGTCAGCTATAACCCGGAAGATCCTAACTACGATCTGTTCAAGTTGGCCTGCCGCGTCAGCGCGAAACGCCTTTTCCCCAATTTCTCCTTTATTGATGCGCCTTTTAATTTCCAGTACTACCAAGAAGGCCGCCCGGAAACGGAGATCGCCTATATGGGCTGCCGCACGCGCGTTATCGGCAACCCCGCCGTTCCTTCCCAGGAAATTGTTTACGGCCGCGGCAATCTCAGCTTTACGTCAATCAATCTGCCTCGTTTAGGCATTCTCAGCCATGGAGACAGCAAGCAATTCTATAAAAGCCTGGACGAACTCATTGATCTTTGCATCGACCAGCTTTTAGAGCGCTTTGAAATCCAATGCCGCAAGAAAGTACGCAACTATCCGTTCCTCATGGGCAATGGCATCTGGCTGGATTCGGACAAACTTTCCGCTGACGACGAAGTGCGCGAAGTGCTCAAACATGGTACGCTGACAGTGGGCTTTATCGGCTTAGCTGAATGCTTAAAAGCCCTCACAGGCCAGCACCACGGCGAATCGGACGCGGCGCAAGAAGCCGGTCTGCGCATCGTTAAGCATATGCGGCAGCGTATGGACGACGCCGCTAAACAATATGGCCTGAATTTTTCTCTGATTGCTACGCCTGCGGAAGGACTCTCCGGCCGCTTCGTAGATATGGACCGCAAACGTTTTGGCAGCGTTCCCGGAGTCACGGACCGCGCCTATTATACCAACTCCTTCCATGTTCCGGTCTATTGCCCTATCAGCTCCTATAAAAAAGTGCAGTTGGAAGCGCCCTACCATGCACTGACCAATGGCGGCCATATTACCTATGTGGAGGTAGACGGCGATCCCCTCAAAAACCTTGACGCCTTCGAGTCCATTGTCCGCTGCATGAAGGAAAGCGGCATTGGCTATGGCGCCATCAATCATCCCGTAGATCATGATCCGCTGTGCGGCTACAATGGGATTATTGACGAGGTCTGCCCGCATTGCGGACGCACCGAAAACGAATCCGGTTCTTTCGAGCGCATTCGCCGGATTACCGGATATCTTGTGGGCACACTGGATCGATTCAACAATGCCAAGCGCGCTGAAGAGAAAGACCGTTATAAACACTTAGCTATTAGCGAACAAGCTTAAATTCAAAAAAGCTTTCAACCTCCCAATGATAGGACGCTGCCTATCGTTGGGAGGTTTTTTAATAAAAAACTCCCCGTTTTCGATGAATAAAAAGGAAAACTTTAGCAGTACGCTGAATTATAAAAAAGTTCGTTAAAATCAGACTTTACTTGCAGCAACCAACATACATGTTAGAACCTAAGGAGGAGTCCGTTTATGATGCAAAGCAATATCACTTGCAAGCACGACAACTCTTGCTTCTTAAATACTATTGCCTACGAAGCGCTTCTTAACCAAATAAGCGACATCGTTCTCCTCACCCATCTGGATGGCTCCATCTGTTATGCAAATCAAGCAGCTTCTGACGCCTATCAATATTCACAAACGGAAATAGCAGAACTGTCGCTGCAACATCTTTGCACGCCGACCTCTGCAACCTACCTTCAGCATCATCTTGCCGAAGCAAGAGCCACTGCTAAAACTATTCATGTCACACATATTCGCAGCAATCACTCTTGTTTTCTTGCAGAAATCAAGACGTCTTTTTTCCCGCTCCTCGAAAAACCATATTATTTGCATATCGTTCACGACCTTTCTCATTCCAAAGAAATTGCCCAGTCCTTAACCTCCTTCACTGCCGAAAATCAGGCCCTCCAAACTGACTTATCCGCAGCGTATGAAGAACTGTTAGCCTCCGAGGAGGAATTGCGGCAACAGCTAGATGAACTACTCACGCGCGACTATACCATCCAACAGCAGCAGCTTCTGCTGCAATCACTTCAAAAAAGCATGTTCCAGGTGCTGCACCATTTACAGGAAGAAGATATTTTACAATACATCCTAAAAGCGGCTGCTTCGCTGGTGAAAACTGAGCATGGCTTTATACACAAAACAGACGCTTCCGCCCAAGTACAGTTCCAAGCCCACGGCTTAGGCGTCCATGCTTGCTGCGTCGGTGTTTCCTTTCCCTGGCACGAAGGGTTGGCCGGGGAGTTAATGCGGCAGCGACACACCATCGTTGAAAATGACTATACAGCGTACCAAACGCGTAAAGCGCCCCCTACGGCACTGCATGCACGGTTCAACAAGCATCATCTTTCCTATCCTGATATGCACGCTGTGGTACTGACCCCGTTATGGGACAAGGAAGAAATTGTCGGGATTATCGGTTTGAGCCGCTACGAGAGCGAAGGATGCTTCACGCCTGCCGAAGCGGAAGCGTTGGAACAATTCGCAAGCATGGCGTCTTTAGCCTTAAATAGCTCTAAGCTGTTTCATTCCTTAAAGAAAGAAAATCTAGTCCGCCGCAAAGCCGAACAGCGCTTGCTGAAAAGCACTCATGAAAACCAGGCTCTTTTAGAAGCCATTCCCGACGCGATCTTCGCCGTCGATAAAGACGGGCGGTTTTTGCAATACAAAGCCAGTTCCATGGCTTTAGCTTTCCCCGCGGAAACATTTTTAGGCAAAACAGCCCATGAGATTCTCTCACCAGCTTTAGCGCAAAAAGCAATGCGCTTTTTACGGCAAGCGCTTACTTCTCAACGTCTTCAAACTTTTGATTTTGAATGGAATACGCAGCATTATGAGGCTCGGCTCGTCCCAACAGAACCAGATAAAGCAATCGCGATTGTCCGCAACATCACGGAACGCTACGAGTGGGAAAAAAAGCTTCGCCACCAAAGCTTGCACGACAGTTTAACCGGCCTTTATAACCGTACTTCCTTTGAAGAGAAAATGCAGAAAGTGAGCCAGCTTCAACAACCAACCGGTCTGCTTGTCTGCGATGTAGACGGCCTGAAGCTCTTAAACGACACCTTTGGTCACGCCATCGGCGATCAAGCTTTGCGCCAGGTAGCCGAACTATTGCAGGACGCCTTTCCTGCCGACGCCTTTCTCGCCCGCATTGGCGGCGACGAATTTGCCGCTGTCTTTAATCAACCAACGCAAAGCTTTTTCTCATCTATTTGCACTAAGATTCGTACCGCTTTAGAAGAACACAACCAAGCCCAGAAAGGCTTCCCTGTCAGCCTTTCTTTAGGCTACGCCATCTCTTCCCAAACTCCCCCGGACATGTGCTCTCTCTTCAAGGAAGCGGATACAAATATGTACCGCGAGAAGCTGCTCCAAAAGCAAAGCGCCAAGAACGCCATTGTCCAGACACTGGAACGCGCCTTGGAAGCAAGGGACTACTTGACCGAAGGCCACGGCAAACGTCTGCATGATCTCATGGAGCAGTTTATTGGGTTTCTAGGTTTACCTGCTTCTCAGCTAGCAGATTTACGCCTGCTAGCCCATTTTCACGACATTGGCAAGGTTGGCATTCCTGATCATATTCTATTTAAGCCAGGCCCGCTCACGGAAGAAGAATGGACGGTCATGAAAGAGCATACGGAAATAGGCTATCGCATGGCTAAGTCCATTCCCGATTTTGAACCGATTGCCGACTGGATCATCAGCCATCATGAACGCTGGGACGGCCAAGGCTACCCGCAGGGACTGAAAAAAACAGCCATCCCGCTGCCTTGCCGTATTCTCGCTTTGGTTGATACCTATGACGCCATAACCCATGATCGTCCTTACCGCAAGGCGGCCTCCGCGAGCGAAGCTATAGCGGAATTACAGCGCTGTGCCGGCAGTCAATTCGACCCGGAACTGACAACTCAGTTTATCAAACTGCTTGAAAGCGATCATTCGCTCTAGGTCCACTCTAGGATAAAAAAACCGCTGCGCGGTCCTTTTGGGGGAACGTCACACAGAGTAACAGAGAAAGGCCAGAGGAGTAAAGTGAGGGATCAATGAGGCTGTGGCGGCCGTTTATACAGCGGCTCCTAACCCCAAAACCCCTTTCGCGTTTTTCGTGTATTTCGCGGTTCGTTGTCCCTGCCATTCCTCATCTCTCAGCCTTTAAATTCCGGTAAATTTAAAAAGGATTTGCAAACGGCCTGTCAACCATCAGCAAATCCTTTTTCCATTTACCTTCGCAAGGGTTAGGCATGTATTTTTTGCAGCAGCCAGGCCATATTTTCTCCCAAATTGGCCATATTCGCCATTCCTTCTTGATCTTCCGCCACTTCCCCTGCCGCATTTCCATAGCCCATATTCCAATACGTAGAACCTACCAAAAACATTTCTTTACTATGCAAAAAATGATTCAAGGTGTCAAAAGCGCTTATAGCGCCGCCGCGGCGGGCCGCTACGATGGCAGCGCCCGCCTTATGCCGCAATAGTCCTCGGTTGGCGGCCAGCACAATACTAGCGCGATCAATAAACGCTTTCATCTGCGAAGTAACTCCCGCCGAATAGACCGGCGAGGCCAAAATCAAACCATCCGCCGCAATGATTTTCCCCAAGCAGTCATTAAATGCATCATCCTCCATAATACAGCGTCTATCCTGGCGCGCTATACAAGCGCGGCAAGCGATGCAGCCTTTTACAGGATGCTGCGCCAGCGAAATCGTTTCGGTTTCAATGCCCCGGCTGTTTAGTTCTTTATAAACCGTCTGCAAAAGCAGCTGGGTGTTTCCCTGCAGCCGCGGACTGCCGTTTATGCCAATTACCTTCATCAAAGTACCTCCTCTTGCCAAATCATCGCTCTTTTATAGTTCATGAAACGGCACATTCAACAGCGGGTAGCTGCGCCACGCTGCATAATCAAAATGCCACCATTCTTCGGGATACACCGCAAAGCCTTCACCCGCCATCAACAGCCGCAAAAGCTCCCGGCGTTCACGCTGTACAGAGTTTCCCCCGGGATACCAGGAAAAAGCCCGCAGCGAAAACTCATCATAGCCGCTGCCCATGTCAACGCTTTGTCCGGTTTTCCGAGAATACAGCCCAATATCAACAGCACCGCCGCGATTATGCCGCGAACCTTTCGCCGGATCTGCCACAAATACTTTTTGCGCTTCAGGCGTCGCATCCCAAAACATCTTGGTGACATACCAAGGACGATAGGCGTCATAAATAATCAGACCATAGCCGTATTTCTTGAGCGCCTGATTTACCCGCACCAGCGCTTCCGCTGCCGGGCGCTGCAAAAAAGCTCTGCCTTCTTCATACAAAGGCATCCCCATGAAATTATTATCCGTAGCATAGCGAATGTCTAATTGCAGCGAAGCATCCATATTTTTCAGCTCCACCAAATCAGGCTTTAAAAACGCCCCCTCTTCTACAGGCATCTTCGCCTGCAACGCTTTTTGGCGCAAGCCAGCTAGCGGCAGCTGGGGCTGAATCCGAAACGTTTTGCCTTCTTCCTGCGCGAAGCTCTGCTTGCCATATCGTTTTTCTCCCAGCAGGACACCCGTCACCCGCTGCGCAGCATCATAAAAGAATCGCACTTTAGCCTGCGTTTGTTGAGCCGGACCGAAAAGTAACAATTCATAGCTTCCATCCGCCCCTTTCCTCAGCGGATAGCTGCAGTAACTGGCAAATTCATGGCCTTCTTGATTTTCCGCTTTGTATAAAAGTTCTAATTCTCCGCTCCGTTCACGAATGAGAAACTGCGCCCCCTCGCGCCCGTAAACTCCCAGAAGATTCTCCTCCGCAGCTAAGCCGCTGCTAGACCATACTAGCAGAAAAAGAAAAAGTACCGCCGCGCAACTCCGGTTAACAAATTTACCCATGCTGATCGTCCTTTCGTGTACATTATCGCCTAACTTTACACCGCCGTTTTAGTTGTCATTCCTTATTTTTTCTAAAAACCCTGCTTAACCAACTAGTCATTCTTGGTTTTCCAATGGTATTTTTCAAAATGAACATTTGTAAATATTTCACAATAACAAGGACTTAGTTCTATTCCTACAGAATATAACGAAAAGGACAATATCCCTACTCAGGTAAAATGGAAGGAGCTCCAACCTATGAAAAAGACAAAAATGGCCGCCTTAGCTGCCACCCTCTGCTTAACATTAGCGCTGCCCCAGCTTGGCTTCGCCAGCCCGCAGACCGATTCGCCAGAAAAAGCGCAACGCTTTGAATTCTCCAATGCTCTCACAGGCATGGACTATATTCAGCAATATTTAGGCAGCTTCAAAAAGCTGACGAAGCTTACCGCCGGTCAACTTTCTGCAGAAGACCAACAGCAAATCGGTAATTTAGGCTGGGAAATGCAAAATCTTGGCTTCCACAACTGGACGCAAACCGTAGAAGGCGCTCTGCGCAAGCAAAATTACGACATTCAGCGTTTGGAATATGAATTGGCTCAAGAACGCTTCCAAAGCGGCAAAATCACTAAGACTGCTCTTTCCGAAAAAGAAAGACAGTTTCAACTTGCTCGTCAGGAATGGGAACAATTTGCCAGTAAGGTCCATATTGCCGACTAAATCAAAAAGGGGCTGTGTTGAAACTTAGTTTCTTCACAGCCCTTTTTTGATTTTATTCCAAAGACGCCATACGCTTTACCGCTCTAGAACGCGACGCACTTTTGACTGCCCATGGCACGAGCTAATTCTCCTGTTTTTTGCTTTCTTTAGCCGGCGCCGCATACATAGTCGCCGCCATAACAACCACGGTCAATAAAATCCCAGTCGATTGGGCGTTCAAAATCCAAATCCCTTTGCCGGCATTGCCGAATTGCAAAGCCACTGTAGAAACAATACCAATGCCAGCGGATAAAAAGGCCGCCAACGTACTGGGCCGCCGCGAAAACAAGCCAAACAACAGCGGCGCCGTCAAAGAAACCGACATGAGCGAATAAAAAATAGACAATGCCGAAATGACATTGGGCAGCAAAATCGCCAAGCCCACCCCCACCGCTCCCGCCGCCAGCGTTACAAAACGACTGTGCCGCAACAGCTCCTCATCTGCGATGTCCGGATTGATGAACGTCTTATACAAATCTTTGGTAAAGGAAGAAGTAATCATATACAGCACCGCATCCGCCGCGCTTACTTCTGCTGAAAAAATCGCCGCTAACGCCAAGGCAGAGGCCCAAAAGGGCATACATTCCTTCATCACAATAGGCAAAGCCAAATCGCGTTCCACAAGGCCCGGCGCCACTACCGAAGCCGCCATGCCCAAAACGGCAGGAATCAGCGCAAAAGCCAGCATCACCAAACCGCAAAGAGCCGTACTTTTCCGAACCGTGCTTTCATCTCTGGCTCCGTAGATCTTGCCAATCAGTCCTGGCGAGATAAAAAAAGACGGCGTCAACATCAGAAAAAATCCCAAAATCGTAGTCAACCCTGCGCCATCTAAACTAAAATACGCCGCAAGCAGCTCCGGGTCGCCCAGCCTTTGCGCCACTTGGGCTTCCAGACCATTCCAACCGCCGACAAAATTCATAACCAAAGGCACGGCAACAAAAAAGCCAACCAGTTTTACCGTTGCTTCTAACGCATTGACATACGCCGCCGAAACCAAGCCCCCAGCGCCAAAATACAGCACAACCACTGCGGCGCCAATCAAAATGCCTGTCGTCTTGCTCACGTCGGCGACAACCGATAAAATCCAGGCTATACCCATCAGCTGCCCTGCAAAAATAGCAATGGTCCCCACTGCCATCAGCAAAGAAATTAGGCCGCGAAAATTCCGATGATATCGAAACTCCAAATAATCCCCCAGGGTATAAAATTGATGTTCTTTGGCCAAGCGCCAAATGGCGGGTCCCACCCAAAAGGCCAAAATAAACGTCCCCAACGCTGAAGCCACAATCCACCACATAGCAGAAATCCCGAACTTGTAACCTAGTCCGGCGACGCCAACGGTAGAACCGGCGCCAATATTGGGCGCGATTAAGGTAATAAAAAGAAGCAGCGTCCCAAAATTGCGACCTCCAACAAAAAAATCGGCTGAACCTTTTACTCTTCTGGTCATAAAAAAGCCAATAGCAATCAACAAAAGTGAATATAGCGCAATAACCCAAACGTACCCGTTCATGAGGCGCCTCCTTCAAGCATTTGCAAAAAAAGGATTTGCTGCGTCAGCAAATCCCCTTACTGAATTTCCTTTATTATAGCATTTGAAAGGCGAGGATTAAAGAAATCCCCTGACAAAATGCGCTTCTGAACTCAAGACAACTTTCACCAATAATTCACTTGGGCAAAGGTTCGCTTGATCCCCCGCAAGTATTGCACCTGAGGATACCCAAAGATGACCATCAGTCCGTCCTTGCGATTAGGCAAAATGCCATATTTTTTCTGCAGCGCCGGTGCATGGCGCAGCATAGGAGCCACTGTGCCAATCATACAGGTTCCCAGCCCTAAAGCTTCACCGGCCAACATAGCATACGTTGCGGCAATGGAAGCATCCGCCGGATCGGAGTAGGCAGAGTTCTGAAACAACATCGCCAATGGCGCGCCATATAAAATAGCATCCTGCCCTTGCTCTTTGGCAGTTATCGCCTGCGCAAGGAGCGGCTGCATAAAATCCTCCATCATTTCCGCCGTCTCCTTGCTTACGAACGGGCGCAGCAACCAGGAAATCGGCGGCGCAAAAAGCCAACGGCGCTTTTCCATGAACTCAACAAAATCAAAAGCAAATTCCCTGACTTTTTCTCTGCCGCGCAAAACCAGCACACTCACATCCGAAGGAGGCAATCCCATAGGAGCGGCAGATGCCGCTGCCACAATCTTTTCTACAGTCTCTTCGACTACCTCGCGCTCCAAAAACAACCGAGTACTACGCCGTCGCAAAAACAAAGATCGTAATTCTTCAAAACTACTCTGAGGAACCAGTTTTTCAAAAGAAATCCGGTCCTCTACTCGCAAAGTCCGCCCATGCAAAGAAATGCAGTCTTGAGGGCATACCGCCAAACACTGACCGCAGCCAATGCAGCCAAACCCTTGATCAGTCTGTATTGCCACCTTGCCGTTTTCCATCCGCAAGGTCATACCGCAAACTTTGGCACAGAGACCGCACGCAATGCAGCATTGTTCATCAATAGATACTGACGATTCTTCCGAGGTCCGGCTAGTGCGAACGGCCATGCAGACACCTTCTTCATCGCTTTTGTTCTTCATTGATTTCTTTTTTTCATGATTTCGCCGTTTTTATAAAGTATCCTTCTAATTTCCTTCTTCACATCGGCTTAACGCGTCCCCGCCCTTGGCTCGCAAATAAAGGATTTTCTGCACCGCCCGCGAATTTCTATTTTCAAAGACGTAAAATAGGAGGCCTGCTATGGATCTGAAAGTCATTGGCGCTTCTCCATCCTTACAGTACATGGAGCTGCTCAAAATATCCTGGAAATTACTGCGCGAGCATTTTTCCTCCATTACAATTCTTGCCGCTTTAGGCGCCCTACCGGGAATCTATCTTATCCAAACCATGCCGGAAACAGCTTTGGAAAGCCCTCCTTTCCTTCTCATCTTGGCAGGCGCCCTAATCAGCATGTTATCTTATATGAGTATTATTATTTTTATAGACGACGTCGTAGCTGATCGAGAGATTTCTTTGGCGCATATTTTCGAAAGAGCTTCCGCTCGCTTGCCCTTAGCCATCACCACCGGTCTTCTTTGTCTACTGCGCCTTTTCGGTTGGTTTTTACTTCTTTTTATCCCAGGGATCATCAAATCAGTACGCTATTCTTTTTCGCTTCAAGCTGTCGTCTTACGGGAGAAAGCGCATGGCGAAGCCATTGATTACAGTATTAACCTAGTCCGCGATTACTGGTGGAGCGTCGTCATTGCCGGCATTTGCATTTCCTTGCCACAGTTTATTTTAAGTTTGCCTTTCGCCGCTTCACATCCAGCAAGCGGCTCTATACCATCGCTTTTGCTAGGCATTATCCAAATCCTCACCACGGCCTTTTGGTACGTCGGGGAAACGGTTCTCTTTCTAGCCTTAGAGCAGTTAAAACAACCTCCGGCGACAATACCGGCAATGCCACCACCGCCTCCTACGACAACCGTGGACTAACCACTTCCCCTTTACTTATATTTTTCAATATACCGAACAAAGCCTAAAAAACGGCAACCTTTGCTTGCAGTTTTTTAGGCTTTGTTTTTTTAACAATTTGTATGTTTTTTACCCGCAACATTACAACCATGTAATGTTTTCGTCACAATTCCGACACATTTTAGGAGTAAAATGAATTCATTGCATAAAGAATACAGCATTGGAAGGAAGTCTTAGCAAATGCAATATCAAATTACAGAAACCAATTCTCAAACAACAATTGATTTGTCCGGCAAGCTATATATTCAAGATATTGAACAGCTCCGTTGCGACCTTGTACAATATCTCGAAAAAGGTTCCAAATGGTTAACAGTCAACCTTGCCGAAGTTACTTATATAGACAGCTCCGGTTTGAGTCTTTTCGTGATGCTTCACAAATGCGTCGAACAGCTTCATGGAGGACTAACGCTGCGTGGCGCTCATGGCATGGTTCAAGAAATTTTTAAACGCACTCGTTTAGATACATTGCTTAGCATCCGCTAGCATTGAAACAAAGGACATATCGTTCACACCTTTACGTTGAAAAAGAGGACTGCAGCCAACTTGTTATTAAGCTGGCTGCAGTCCTCTTTTTCACTCCGCCTTGCATAGCACCGACTTGGCGGCTATTGTTTCACCTTTTGAAATTCTTCTTCCCCAATATGGCAATACCCGTTAGGATTTTTATCCAAATACTTTTGGTGGTACTCTTCCGCCGGATAGAAATTTTGGAGCGGCGCCGCCTCAATGGCAAGAGGCTTCTCATAGCGCTGCTGCAAGGTTTGCAGCGATTGCAAAACTACTTCCCGGTCCTCTTCCTGCACATAGTAAACACCGCTTCGGTACTGCACGCCTACATCAAAGCCCTGGCGATTGACCGATACGGGATCAATCACCTCATAAAAAAGCTCTAAAATTTTGTTCAAAGATACCTCGTCCACCCGATAAACAACTCGGACGGCTTCAGCATGACCGCTGCCGCTGCACACCTCCTCATAACTGGGCTGCGCTGTTGGTCCGTTGGCATAGCCAACTTCCGTTTCGACTACACCCTTGATTAAGGATAAGTATTTTTCCGTTCCCCAAAAGCAACCTCCCGCCAAATAAATTTCCTTTACGCCAGTTGCACGCTGCGTGTCCATCCTCCGTCCCCTCCTTGCACAAAGATCAAGTTCCAAGCAATTGAGAAGCCGCAATTCCAATAACAGTCCGCCGTTTATTGTCTTCGCATAATTACAGCGTAATTTCCGTTTTAAAGACGATAACCGCTTCGCCCCCAATGCGAACCTGCACGGGTTCCCCTTCAACCACTTTTACATAGACGTCGACAATGCCGCTGCGACCAATGGCGCTTCCTTGCTCGCCTTTGAAGCAAAGCTGGTCATCAACGTAGGAAACCAGCTTGTGTTTCACAAGATACGCCCCCAGAGGGCCATTCGCATTGCCTGTCACCGGGTCTTCCGCAATCCCGATGGCTGGCGCAAACATGCGTCCATGGGTTAACACGCCTTCCAACTGGGAATCAAACGTAAAAACGAAGTACCCATTACAGCCAATCTCGCTACTCAATGCTTTCAAGGCTGACAAATCCGGCGTCAGACTATCCAGCTTGCTTCGCTTGCGAATCCCAATCATAACTTTGGAATGTCCTGTTGATACTACTTGCACTGGGCACCGTTCATCCCTATCCTCCTCGACTAAGCCTAACGCCGTCAACAATATCTGTCGCTGCCTGTCCGTGAGGAGCCGCTCAAAACAAATCGTACCTTGGGTCATAATAATCGCATAATCATTCTTTTGCCGCACAATCTCTACCGGCAAGGTTCCCACGCTAATCTTGTGTCTGACGGTTTGCGATGGCAGCTTCCCCTCTGTGGCCCGCACATAGTGGGAAGCAATGGTCGCATGACCGCAAACAGGCACCTCGGTCAACGGCGTAAAATAGCGAATCCGCACCTCATGATCCGGCGCGTCCGGCGAAAATAAAAACGCTGTTTCGGAATTATTAAGCTCTCTGGCAATCGCCAGCATCTCTGCTTCGTTCAACCCATCCGCATTCATAACAACGCCAGCCGGATTCCCTTTAAAAATCTTCTTTGTAAAGGCGTCTACCTGATAAACCTTGTATGTACGCATAAGCCCGCCTCCTAGATGTATCGAAAGTACAATGGGTTCACTTCCATTCCTTTTCGTCATCCAAAGGCTCCTTGCCTGCTTTTCAAGATAATTCTTGCATCATTTCTACAAAAGAATCCACCATATCCGGATCAAATTGGGAGCCTGCGCAACGAATAATTTCAGCAATCGCTTCCGCATCTGACAAAGCCTGGCGATAAGGCCGGTCATTTGTAATCGCGTCAAAGGTATCGACAATCGAAATAATCCGACAAGAAAGCGGAATCGAAGAACCCGCTATTCCTTGCGGATATCCTTGCCCGTCCCAGCGCTCATGATGCTGCAGAATCAAATTGGCAACTCCCACTAATTCAGGAATGGATTGGGCGATCTTATGGCCAATTTCCGGATGCATCTTCATTTCCTGCCATTCTTCTTCTGTAAGCGAACCCGGCTTCAATAAAATACGGTCAGGAATGCCCACTTTACCCAGGTCATGAAATTGTGCCAAAAGGCTAAGCATCGCTATTTCATACTGTGTCATGCCAACTCGTTCTCCCAATTTCACAGCCAACTCCTTTAGGCGCTCCGCGTGATCTTCGGTTTCAATATGCCGCGCTCCCAACGTATGCATTACAGCCTGAACCATTTTGCTTTTCGCGCTTTGTCCTTGTGTCAGCTTGAGGCGGTACAGCTTTTTATCCGCTATTTTGAATAAGTCGTCCAACGTTTCTTCCGGCTTGCGGCTTAACGCAATGCCTATAGACAAGCTTAAAGGAACGCCGGAATGAAGCCGATTATACGCCTCTAATTCCACCCGTACCTGTTCTTCAATGCTTTTTATACAATCGTCATCGGTTTGCAGCAAAATAGCCGCAAACTCATCCCCGCCAGTACGCGCTACAATCCCCTTACCGGCGGAAATATTGCTCATAATTTTAGCGGCAGCAAGAATCGCTTGATCTCCAGCCTTAAGCCCCATTGTATCATTAACAAATTTCAGGCCGTCAATATCCGCACTCAGCGTTGCAACCGGATAAATAGGCGAGCGTTGCATGCGCTGCATTTCCGCTTCAAAAAACGTACGATTATATAACCCCGTCAGTACGTCATGAAAGCGATTATATTGCAGCTCTTCTTCTTTTCGTTTGCGTTTTTGTATTTCTTGCCGCAACTGTGCTTGCAACCGAATATCTCGTCCTACAAAAATAAAACCAGCTGGTTCTCCTACCTGATCTGCTACAGTAGAAACACGAACCTCGATAGGCAACGGATCTCCTTGCTTGGTCTGCATCTGCAATTCCGCCACCGCTTCCAGGACAACAAGCAATTGACCTTCTTCACTTAGCAACCCTGAAACAAACTGCGGCAGTGCGTTATCAATAGCCTCTTCCTCCGCATACCCTGTCGCAGCTACAAAACCGGAATTCACCTGCAAAATTTTAAAGTTTAAATCGGTCACCGCAATAATACCAGTAACATGTTCTAAGAGCATGTTGGAGCTAATCATCGCTGCTACATTAAACAGCTTGTACCGATGATATGCATACCAAAAGCCAAAAAAATAAAGAAAGACAAAAAGATGCAACGGATCCGCCCGGCCTTCTCCTTCAATAATAACTGGATAATAAGCTTCAAGATAGTAGGCGGTCCCTACGGCGCAAACATTGATCAAAAAAGCCAAGGCTGCCTGAATACGTTTTCGCTTAGCCTTGTTTTGCCACCCCCAGCGAGCCAATATAATCGATACCAGCAATCCGTAGAAAACATAAAAAAGATTGAATGCTACATAGAATGCGTCCACTTCTTGCCGTCCGACGCCGACGCCCAGAAAAAAGACTTCCCACCCGATTAATACGGCTGCAGGCAAATACAGCAAGGCGACTTTCCATTTTTTATTAACAACCGCTTCGTTTTCGGTCAGAAGCAGATTAATATGAAGAAATACCGCCACAAAGGGAATCCAGCCAAATGCCGAAACCTTATCCGCCAGCCAATAGCTTTCTATGTCTTTCATTTGATATATGTACAACAAACCAATCGACCACAAGGCAATACTTTGAAATAAAATGAAAAACAACCGATGAATCAACTGCATCCGCTCTGAGACATATACGCGCCAACCGACAAAACCGCTTAAGACAGCAGTAATAAGAGACATAATTGATAGCAAATCAAAAATATCCACGTGCTCCTCCTTAGCAAGATTCTTTTTTTGCAACAGCTTACAAAAAAAGTGCCGGGCTCCATGCCGGCACAAAATACGATCTCAAGGTTGAGTCGGCAACTTGGCGACCATAAACAAAACAACGTTGTCCGTAGGCCCATAGCTTTGCGTCCTTGCTTTTCAACAAGTTTGCCCATATAAAGTTCATTGTGACAGTTTTATGTTTATAATACTACATCAAACTCATCATTTTGTACTTTACAAGATTTTCCTACTAATTTCTACATGACTTTTTTCCTATTTTCGCTCTTTTTCGACATTCATTACACCTATAATTTAACATAAGCGTGCACTTTGTCCCATGACTTTTCCATTTTAATTACGCAATCGGAAACTATCTTTGTCTCCGTTTGAATTAAAATATCGCTAAATAACTTGAGAACCTCCTCCGCAAAACAGCGCAAAACAATCCTTACAGTAAATACATTTTTCTCCAACCAGAAAACAGCCCATATTCGTGTGAGAAAAACAACCATTTTCTAATTTTTTTCGCCCTAAACGCCCCCTTTTTCTCTTTACTTTCTCGCCTTCTAATGTTACATTGTAAATTGTCTGTGTCTTTGCAACGGACTATTTTGTTGTTATGTTTTCTTTGCTAGTACACAGTCACTCTCAAAAGAACGAAAAGGAGATTGGTATGGATATTTTTCGCACAAAAAGCATTGAAGCCTTTCGAGAGGGCGCCAAGGAAAAGAAGCTCAAAAAGACCTTGGGCGCTTTCGATCTTATTTTGTTAGGTGTCGGCGTGATTATGGGCACCGGCATCTTCGTATTTACCGGCGTTGTAGCCGCCAACTACGCCGGTCCCGCCATTGTCCTGTCCTTGGTTATTTCAGCCGTTGCCTGCGCCTTCGCCGCGTTAGCCTATGCAGAGCTAGCCTCTATTGTTCCCATCTCCGGCAGCTCCTACACGTACTCCTATGCGGTGCTGGGCGAAATTGTCGCCTGGATGGTCGGCTGGAGTCTCATTTTAGAATACTCGCTGGGCGCCAGCGCGGTAGCGGCAGGCTGGTCGGCTTATGCCACCGGCTTGTTTAAATCAGCCGGCTTTAGCGTGCCTCAAGCCTTGACCGCCGTCCCTGCCGACGGCGGCATCATTAATCTGCCGGCGGTTATCATCTCTCTTTTTTTGAGCCTTTTGCTTGTGCGCGGCACCAAGGAAAGCACCACCCTCAATCGCATTTTGGTCGCAGTCAAGCTGCTGGCAGTCTTCATCTTTCTCTTTCTTGCCGGCCCTAAAGTTGATCCCGCCAACTGGACGCCCTTCATGCCCTTTGGCATCTCAGGCGTTGTTACCGGCGCGGCTACTATCTTTTTAGCCTACATCGGCTTTGACATTGTGTCCACCGCTGCGGAAGAATGCAAAAATCCTAACCGCGACTTGCCCATTGGGATCATCGGTTCCTTAATTGTTTGCGCTATTTTGTATGTAGCGGTAGCAGCTGTTCTAACCGGCGTCGTACCCTATACCGAACTCAACACCGGCGAACCGGTTGCTTTCGCCCTCCGCTCCGTCGGCTACAATATGGGCTCCGCTTTAGTAGGAACCGGCGCGATTGCCGGTATCACAACAGTACTTTTAGTCATTATGTACGGCCAGACCCGCGTATTTTACGCGATGTCCCGCGACGGCATGCTGCCTGCAAGCATTTGCAAAATCCATCCAAAATACCAAACGCCTCATATTATTACTATTCTATCCGGCATTGTCGTCGCCATTGTATCCGGCTTGACGCCCATCAGCGTCATTGCCGAATTGACTAATATCGGCACCTTATTTGCCTTTGTCATTACCGCCGTAGGCGTCTTGGTCCTACGCCGCACAAAGCCAGATATTCACCGGCCTTTCCGTTGTCCCGCAGTCACCTTTGTTTCTTTGGGCGCTATTCTTTCCTGCGGCTATCTGATGTACAGCCTCCCCGGCGATACCTGGTTCCGCTACGGCATTTGGAGCGCCATTGGTCTTGTCGCCTATTTCGCCTATGGCTACCGCAAAAGCCTGCTTCATCCTCGCAATCAAGAGAAGAACCAAGCTGCATAACAGGAACCGCTGCGCGGTTAGGAAACGCAACTCAGATACAGTTATGCCGCCGTTTATACCACATAATCCTGAAACTCCTTTCGAATTTCCCTCGTATTTCGCGGTTCGTTTTATAAATTCTGGTAGATACGAAAAAGCCACTGACTTGAAGTCAGTGGCTTTTTTCGTATCTGCCCAAGAGCTTACTTGCTGAAATAGCGCTCCAGCAGCCCTTTGAAAGCCGCACCATGGCGGGCTTCATCTTTGCACATTTCATGAACCGTATCATGAATGGCATCCAATCCAAGAGCTTTGGCTTTTTTCGCAATACCTAGCTTGCCTTCGCAAGCGCCGTATTCCGCTTCGACACGAAGCTCCAGGTTTTTCTTCGTCGATGGGAAAACCACTTCGCCCAGCAGTTCCGCAAATTTAGCAGCATGCTCCGCTTCTTCAAAAGCAATCCGCTTATAGGCTTCGGCCACTTCCGGGAAACCTTCCCGATCCGCCTGACGGCTCATGGCTAAGTACATGCCCACTTCGGTGCATTCGCCTGCAAAATTCATTTTCAGGCCTTCAATAATTTCCGGATCTACGCCAGCAGCTACGCCAATACGATGCTCGTCAGCCCAGTTCATAGCGCCTTCTACCTTCTCGATAAATTTAGCCGCCGGCGCCTTACAGGTCGGACAAATGTCTGGAGCCGCATCTCCCTCGTGAACATACCCACAGATGGTACAAACAAACTTTTTCATTTTTAGTTCCTCCTTTTATTTTAAATAATAATTATCTGTTGACATTAACTATATTATCACTATATTTTCTATTTGACAAGAGTCTTTTTATTTTTCTCCATTACAACTGTTTCTTCAGCTAAGCTCGGATTATTTTCAAATTATTCCCAAAAAGAAGGAAATTGCCAGCTTCATGTATAAACTATGTTGCAAATCCTATTCTATAAAGAACACCGTTTTTACAAGGAGCTGCCTGCACGGGAAAAGGAGGTACTTTATGGCTAAGGGAGATCAGCTTGATATTATTTTAGGCGACCCAAATTTAACCTGGGAAGATTGGGAAACTTTGGGTAGCATCTTCGAACTCACCAATATCAACCAAGCTTCCAAACAAGAAAAACGCGAAATTCTTAACCGCGAAATCCGCCACGCTTATGGCAATAGCGCACTTAATCTTTTTCGCAATAACTATGAGCCGGATTATGAAGAGATCGTACGTAAAACGGCGGCAGTATTGAAATTGAGCGCGAAAGTCCCGCTGCAAACAGCTACGGTAGCGCAAATAGAGGAATTTATCGTACTTGAGGTATTAAGTCGCCTCAAAGCGCAGATTATTAAAGAAAGCGGCATCCACGCCTGGCATGCTGTTGAAGACTCCGTGGACTTCGAAATACAAAAATACCTCATTGCCGGAAAATGCCCTTCTTGTATAGCCAGCCGTTTCAAAACCCTGCGCGGCCCTGCTTTGCTAACTGCACTACTAGCCGGGCGCATGGCAGGACTCCCGCAATATATAGCGGCCAGCGAACTGATCTTAGTTTTAGCCCGTCGCTTTGGCTTTCCTGATTTGCCCCCTATGGCCGGCTCTCTTCTTGAGCGTGCAATTGCCGCCCTTTTTGGTCCGCTTGGCTGGACTGCGTCATTTTTCTGGCTTGGCTTAGATATGGGAGATACAAACTGGAAACGAGTCATCCCTGCGGTGTTTGTAATTGCCGCCTTGCGCAAACGACTTCACCACCATCTTAATCCGGCTATATTCCAAGAGCATTATCAAGCTCCAGAATAGCGAGCATAATTTTTACTATTTTTTTATACCTATTCCAACAAAAAACGCTCTATAATCAAAAAGGAAGAAAAAAGGAACCGCTGCTTTTAAAACAGCGGTTCCTTACTACTATGGAGGCAAAGCGCTATGAATATCGCTTTTTTTCTTATTGCCAAAAAAGACACGGTGCATTTACCCTTTCACAGCACGATGCGCCAAGCACTGGAAAAGATGGAGTTTCACCACTATACAGCCATTCCGCTTGTGGATGAAGATGGTAAATACGCCGGTACGCTGACTGAAGGCGATTTACTTTGGAAGATGAAAAACACTCCGTCCCTCACTTTTGCCGACACGGAACGCATCTGGCTCAAAGACATTCCACGCCGCATGGTAAACACGCCCATTCATATCAACGAAGAAATGGAAAATCTGCTTTCCTTAGCCATTATGCAAAATTTCATTCCTGTAATCGATGATAACGATGTCTTTTGCGGCATTATTCGCCGCCGAGAAATCATTGAGTATTTCGCCCGCCAGCCCAAGGCTTCTCTCTAAGATTTCCGTTTACTCATCGATAGGTATTGGATGCGTTTGATTCCAGATTGTCCATTTCAGAGAATATTGATCATCATTAGCTTGGCAATACTGATAAAACCTCTTTATGAATCTCTTACGTTCCTGATCTTTCTCCATTCGCCAGCCCCGATCTTCTCCAGATGCCAGAAGATCAATGCCTCCAATATCTCGCTGTCTCGTTATAATAGCGGCACAAGAATCTTTTTTTGCGTTTTTCATCATATCATACATAGTTAAAAACGTAGTAGTTCTACCATGCCCGGCTTCACAGTGCATATGAAGCCAGGAGTCTGGAGGCAGCACCCGAACAAACTCTATAAAACGCTCCACACTCTCATCATCAGGACGACAATGATCTGTTATAGCTAGGCGAAAGTACCCCATCTCGTTCTGCCTCGCTATTTGCTCCTCCGAACTTGCGACTTCAATCGGCACCGCCATCGATACTGCCGAAACGAGGCCGCCGCTACTCTTATCTTTTTTAAGTTTACTATACACAATAGCTTGCTGTGCTGCAGCCAGCTCGGATAGTTCTTTTTGCTCAAGCTGTAATACCTCTTCTACGCTTTTGCCGGCATTGGCCCAATTCTTTTCTCCATACCAGCTTATAGGAAGTCCATTAATAAAGCCATGACTCTCTTGGCGTAGATCGACCAAAACTACTTTTACTTCACTTATATTTTTCTTAACTTCCAGCAATTCCTTTTCTGAAAACTGTGCGCTGCCAGATGCTCTCAGCCACTCTACACGACGAAAACTCCCTGGCAACGCAACTTTATCCTCAGCATCTTGCCGCAATACCGTTTGTGTTTCGGACAAAATAGATTCGTGCGCCTCCAAAAGATTAGACATAGCAAATAAAATAAGCGCACAAATGTTGCACATAATCAATGACCAAAAGCCATGCCTTTTCATAGCTTTACCTCCTCGCCTTGCCGGTGCACTGCTCTATACAAAGCTTAACCACCGTTGTCGCGGAGCCCGCTTTTTCGATATAATCTAGTCCTTTTTCTTTAAAAGCGCTTGCATATTTTTCAACAAACGCTTCTAAGGCTGCTTTTTTCTCCTCGTCCGTCACTTCGATCGCTTTCCCTAGGGCAATAACGCTCTCATAATTCGTCGTAAATTGTTCCGGCAACACCACTGTATCTCCTACTATGCAAAAAGCTGCGCGCGAATTCTGTCGCACCAAATCAAGCTTCAGCCCCTCGGTAGCGCTGTGAAAATACAAGGCGTCCCGAAAATAAACAAAACTTAACGGCACTCCATACGCTTGGTTGTTTGCATCCACCAGCGACAGTACGCCATAGGCGGCTTTGTGTAAAATCTTCTTTATGTCCGTCTCTGCCAACTGGCGATCTTTTCTCCGCATTTCTCTAGCCATCAGCCATCCTCCTCACAAAATTGCTTTCTACATTACTGTCTTTTTCCGTTCAAACGTTCAATAACGCCTGAATAATCCGGATATTGCCGCATTAATTCTTCATAAGAACAAAGGCGAAAATCTCGGTAATCAAAGCCCGGCGACACCATGCAGCTGACCAAACCGAAGGAGCCTTTTTCCGCGACCTCCGCCCCAAAAATCGTTTGCGCCGGCACCAAAACCTGCGGCTGTTCTCCTCGCTTCACATCCAGTCCCAAGCGCACGCTGGTCAGCGTTCCCTCCGGACTGATCATGTGCAAAACTAAGGGAGAGCCATCATGATAAAACCAAATTTCATCGGACAAAAGCTGATGAAACTGCGAAACGCCGCCAGACTTCAAAAGGTAATAGATCGTAGATGCCAAGGGCCGCTCGCCTGCATAAACATCCGGCAGGATCGCAGCTCCCGCTTTGCGTTGATTCTTGTACAGTTCTTTAAAATAACCGCCTTCCACATGTCCAACTAGTTGTAATGCTGCAATATACTCGTCTGCTGTCCGCTTCTCTTTTACTTCTGCCGCCGCTGCGGTGCCAAAATAGCAACTGCAGCACACCAGCAGCAGTATTAGTCCTGCTCTTCGCAATGCCATGCCTCCCTATCAAGTATCATTTCTTTGATAAATTTCGTGGCTAACGAATAAAAACCTGCTTCTTTCGGAGTCCGAAAGAAGCAGGTTTTTATTTGCTCGTAGCAAAAAGTCATTTTTTAGGCCTGGCAAGCTTCCAGTGCGCGTTCTCCTAAAAAAGCTCGAATCATGGCAATAGCCGCCTCAATGGTTCTGCCGTCTTTATCCAGCAGCGGATTGAGCTCCACAAACTCGGCCGAAGTAACCACTTTATGGGACGCCAAACACCGCATCGCTTCCAAATGCTGCGCCAACGGCACGCCTCCCGCCACCGGCGTACCCACGCCGCTGGCTTCCCTTGGGTCAAGAACATCCAAATCGCAGCTTAAGTGAATGCCATCGCACCGGGAAGACAGATAGGACACCGCTTCTTCCATAACCGCCGCACTGCCGCTGCGATACATATCTTCAGAAGTATAAATTTTTATCTTCTTTTCTCGCAAAAACTTTTTTTCCCCTGCGTCTAAATCGCGAACTCCAACCAGCACCACGTGTTCCGGCCGAATTTTATGCTTATAACCGCCTACAGCAATAAGTTCCGGGTGCCCTGCGCCCAAACTAGCAGCCACCGGCATGCCTTGTATATAACCGCTTGGCGATGTTTCCGGCGTGTTGCTGTCTCCATGCGCATCATACCAAAGCAATCCTAACGAGCGATAATGCCTAGCAATACCTGCAAGAGAGCCAATAGCCACACTGTGATCTCCGCCCAAAACTAAGGGAATACGTCCACTGCAGACAATTTCCGAAACCTTGATCGCTACCAACTCCAAACTATCGCGAACCGCCCGGAGATTGCACACGCTGCCTGTAGCGCAGGAACTGATGGCTTGGTTCTTGAGATTCAGATTTCCGGCATCAATGACATCCAGCCCCGTAGAACGCAGCATTCGCAGCAAACCGGCAGCACGCATCGCGTCCGGCCCTAGTTGCGTTCCAAACATCTCCTGCCCCAGCCAAGTAGGTATCCCCAACACCGTAATTCCTTTTTTACTTTTCCCCTGTAAACGCATGCTGCTTTCTGCCTTCCTTTGCCTTCATACACTTCGACAAACTGAATTTTCCTTTACACTATTACTTTGTTGACTTTCTTTGGTTCTTCTTTGACTTCTTGATTTACAGTAAATATCCTGCCTGAATACACAGAAAAGAAATTTTATTCACTACTATTAATAAAAGAACCAGTGTTTAATTAAAAACACTGGTTCTTTGTGACATGTTTAGTTAAAATTTGTAATCCAGCAGGGATAGCGTCCGATGTTCCCAGGCCACCTGCAGATGCCGTCCGGAAAGATAGTAGCGTTTTCCTACGGGAGCTGCTTTTCCGTCGGTAGATGCCTCTTTTTCTTTGGCCCGCTCTTGTTCTTCCTTCTCGATAAGCTGTTTCAAAATATCCATTAAAGGTGATATTCGCCCTACTTCTTTGCCTTCCAACCATACGGAAAAGCTTTTCGTATCGGTTTCGGCGGCAGAGACTACATACACCTTGGACGCGTCTTTGGACACAATCGACTCGGCCGTTATCACCTGCACGCTGCTATCCTGCGACGCGAAGGCAACCGCCGCTTCTTGCACGCCAGCCGCCGCTGCATACCCATTAGCTACTGAAAACGAGCTGCTGACAGCCGTCCTGCCTACATCCAGTTTAACCTCCGCCAAAGACTGCATCGTTACCGGCACAAGACGAGGCGCATTGTTATTCGTAATTGCAAGGCCATTCTCTGTTTGCTGTACGCTGATGCGCGCCGTTTCCCCTTCATAATTCACTTGGGACTGCTTGCTTGTATAAATGCCGTCCTGCCCTGTCGAAGCAGGCAAAGCTGCCTGCTCTTTTATCTCGCTAGTCGCCAAATCAAGACGCTGTACGGTACCGACTTCGCCTGAATCTCGCAAGAATAAACCACTCTGCCGCACCTGTCCCTGCAGCTCATTGCGGCTATCCTTTAGGGAAAATTCCGTAGCGACGCTGCCCAAATAAATAGCGCCTACATCCGCTTCCTTCAAAGACAATAATTGATCCTTTCCTTGATCGTCTTTAGCCCAAATACGCAGTTTGCCGTAAACATCGTCATTTTCATCAAGCCAGCCATTGCCGTCCGCATCGAATTTAGCCAAATCCCCAAAAGCGTCGCCGCTTTTAGCGCCAAAAAGCTCGCTGCCGTCATTGATTTTACCGTCTCCATTCTGATCTAGCGCCAAAAAGCCGGCGCCGGGTTTGACAAAGGACATGCTGTCTTTTTGGCCGTCCGCATCCAAATCAAAGACGTATTTTTCTTCGGTCAGTCCTACTCCCGCAGAACTTTTACCATACTGAATGACCAAGGGGTCCTCCAAGGTGGCCGTACTTTGCGTCTGAACCATTTCCGCCGTGCGCAGCATCAACGAGGTCTGATCGATTTGCAGCGTCCTGCCGTCTTTTGTAGTAACCAGCCCCTGCGCTGACCACGCTGTATATTCCGCTTCACTCACGGTACGCGTCCTAGTTTCCACCTCTCCAATCCGCAGCCCTGTTGCCGCTCCATTGGCATTAGTCGTCGCCACAAACACCGTTGATTCTCCTACTGCCGTACTGGTTCCTTGTAGTTGGGCGTTCTCCTGACGCGTCACCGTCTCACCACCTTGGCTTTGCCTCGCAACAACCGCGCCTTGTCCCACCGTCACCTGCTGCGACGCTTCTGTAATAACGCCGACTGGCCGCCAGTTGCCGCCGCTTTGCGGCGGTTTTCCGATCGTAGCGCTGCTGCTGTTTTGATCAATCACAAGCCTGGTGTGACTTTCAGCCGCAACTTCTTCCGAAATTACATCGCTGTCCACGCCCATAAAAGCAGTTACATTTTTCAGCTCATTCCGCTCTTCTTGGGAAAGCTTAGAAAAATCAACTCCTTTGTTCACCGCCGCCGCATCTTTGCCAGCCGCTGCAGCTGTTTGCAAAGCTTCTTCGCTCAATTGCACCTCGTAAGCCCGATCCGTCTGAATTTCCGTGTGACTGCTCTCTCGCTCCAAGGTTGTAGCTGCTGCGGTACTGGAAGCGTATAGGCTTTCTCTTTCTTTCGTGCCTAAAAAATGACTGCTGCTAAACTCTACGGTACTAGAATCAATTCTCACCAACCTCAGCTCCTATATTTTTTTGCTTCACATAACTTGTAAAGCTCCTTATTTATAATATCGTACGCATTGTGAAACTTTTTACATGTTTTTCATTTTTTTTGCGATATTTTTTTGAACTCGCTTGAAAATTAACAACTTTCTCTTTCTTTTCTATCCAGCTAAGTTAAAACATGGTATGCTATGTTCATAGCGTTTTAGACAAGGAGGCTCTTTCATGAAGCATCTTCTTTTCATCTGTGTCCTGTCTCTTGTTGCAATCCTCTATAATCCGGAAAACGCCTTAGCCAGCCCTCAAGAATTCATTATCATCAACAATACAGGCCACACTATTTGCGCATTATACATTGCTCCCTCCAATACAAACGACTGGCAAGACAACTTGCTTGAACAAACTATATTAGGAATCACGGATCAGGCGACTCTTCCGTTTCACCGTAATGAACCCGCTGCTTATTGGGATGTGCGGGTAGTATATGACAATGGGTTCAGCGATAATTGGAAGCGCTGCCAACTGCGCAAGCAGCTTTTTGTAACGCTCAAGCCCGAAGCCGCCATCTAAAAATTTTTCTTTATCTTCCAGCCTGACTAGTAAAGCGCCTCTGAAGAGGCGCTTTTTTTCCTATCCCAGAATTTATAAGTTTTTACGGATTCAAAAAGCCCTTGACCAGTTTTTCTAAAGCCGCCAAGGGAGGCGACAGCCACTTTTCGCGATGCAGCACCATTTGCGCCACTACCGAAATGCTGCTGCTATCCCATGGCAGTCGTACCAATGTTCCCCGCTCCAGTTCTTCGGCCACGACAATTTCCGGCAGCAATGACAGGCCTAAGCCGTTCTTTACACACTGTTTAATGGCTTCCAAGCTTTCAAATTCCCAGAACGTTGCTACAGGCGCCTTGGCTTGCGCCAGCAGCTCTTTCATCTCCGCCGGATAGCCGCTGTGACCTTCGGAAAAAATAAAAGTTTGCCCGGCTAATTGCTGCGTCTCTACTACTTGCAACTTCGCCAAAGGATGCTGCGGCTCCGCTACTAATACGGTCTTTCCTTGAAACAAGGTTTCTTGTCGCAGCTGCGGCTGGCCGGCTTCGTCTTGAAATCCAAAAGCCACATCAACCAGATTTTGCTGCAGCCATTGTCCAAAATCGCTGCAATGACCTACTTTCAGATACAGCTGCACCTGCGGATACAGAGCTCGGTATCCCTTTAATAGCGGCGGCAGCCAAAATGCGCATAACGACTCGGAAGCGCCCAGGCGAATCATTCCTTCCAGCGTTTCCTTGCCGCAAAAAGCTTGCCGCACTTCGTCTTCCGCCTGCAGCAGCCTGGCCCCCAGGCCCACCAGTCTCTCTCCTTGAGACGTCAAAAATATTTTTCGCCCCAAACGCTCGAACAGCCGAACTCCCAGTTCTAGTTCCACCAACCGAACATGTTCGGAAACAGTAGATTGGGAGTAGTTCAACTCCCGCGCCGCCTGCCCAAAGTTCAACGTTCGCGCCACTGCTAAAAAGGTTTCCAGATACTTGCTCTGCATCTCATCACATCCATCGGTTTTTCCGATTATTTTACACTATATTATCGTCTTATCAAATCTCTTTTTTCATGATACGATTTTTTAAAGCTTTTACTACATTTGCAGAGGAGAAACAACGCCGCGATGAAAGAAGCCGTTCAGCTCAAAAAAAGCATCACTTGGCTCCAAGGGGCCTCCTTAACTACCGGAGCCGTTCTGGGCGCCGGCATTTTAGTACTCCCCTCCCTGGCCGCCTCCATAGCGGGACCAGCGTCTTTACTCAGCTGGCTCTTCATGGGCCTGCTCTCTTTGCCCATGGTGGCCGTCATCAGCATGATGTCTTCACGCTATCCTGATTCCGGCGGCATCGCCACCTATGTCCGCCAAGGCTTGGGAGAAAACACCAGCCGTATCGTCGGCCTGTGGATTTTAGGGGCTATGCCCTTTGGCATGCCTGTTACCGCCTTAATCGGCGCCCATTATCTAGGCGACGTGCTGGGCTGGTCCTCGGCGGCCATTTATGGCGTGGCGGCGGTTATGCTGCTTCTGGCTGTAGCCCTAAACTACCGAGGCATTGATCTATCCGGCCGCGTACAAGTCCTTGTCGTCTCCTCCATTCTCGGTATTCTGCTTTTAGCGATTACAGCCTCCTTGCCCCAAGTTCAGCCTGCAGCTTTTTCCCCCTTCTTGCCGCACGGCTGGCTGCCTGTAGGACAGACTATGTCCTTGCTCTTTTTCGCCTTCATTGGCTGGGAAATGATCGGCCATTTGGCGGAAGAATTTCGCCGCCCCCGCAAGGACATCCCTTTAAGCCTGGGTCTTGCCGCTTTGGTCATTAATGTTTTATATTTACTCATTGCCTTCGTCACCATTGGAACGTTGGCTTACCAATCCGCTACGCCGCTTACCGCCATGATCACGTTGGCAGCTTACGGTTGGGGCGAACAGGCGAGTCTGCTGGTTTCTTTTCTGGGTCTAGTCGCTTGTTACTGTCCTGTCCATACGTTCATCGCCGGTTTCTCCCGGCTGGTTTACGCCCAAGCCCGCGACGGCGCCTTACCGCCTGTTTTTTCTCGCCTTCATCCTCGCTTTCAGACACCGCATTACGCCTTACTGTCGTTTCTTCCTGTTTTAGGTTTCGTTCTTGGAGTCAGCTATCTTCTGGAATTGCAGCTGCAAACCTTGATTCAATTTCCTTGCGCTAATTTCTTGGCCGTTTATACGTTGGGCATGATTGCATCTTGCCGGGTTCTTCCCCACCGAACCGGAAAAGTTCTCGCCCTGCTCAGCGCCTCCTTGTCCGGACTTGTCTTCTTGTTTTCAGGCTGGTTTATGCTCTACCCCCTGGGGTTAGCCTTAGGGGCCTGGGTTGCGTACAGGCTTTTTTACATTTAAAGGAAAGGATTTCGCCACCATTTCCAGAATGTATCCTACATATAAGCAAGTTATGCTCACACTACTGCGCAAAGGAAGATGACACGATGAAAAAGTATTGTTTCACCGCCTTTCTGGCGGCCATTCTGTTTTTAACCGCTCCTGCTACGCTTTGGGCTGCCGACAAAGTTCCCGCTCGACAAGACATAGCCCCTCAATATCAGTGGCATTTGCAGGACATTTACGCCAGCGACGCCCAATGGCAGCAGGACTATGACAAGCTCAAAAGCCAGCTGCCCCAACTTGCGACATACCAAGGCAAACTTGGCGCCTCGCCGCAACTACTGCTGCAATGTCTAAAACAGCGAGATCAAATGAGCATCACCCTGGGCCGCCTGTACAGCTACGCCAAAATGCACCGCGATGAAAACACAGCTAACGCCGCTTATCAGGCGCTTACAGACAAGGCGGCTTCTCTGGGCAGCGCGTATATGGCGTCCGCCTCTTTTATCGAACCGGAATTACTGGCGCTTTCCCCTAAAACGATTCCCGCCTTCCTGCGGCAAGAACCGGCACTTAAGGAGTATTCTCGCTATCTGCAGAATCTTTTACGCCAGCGTCAGCATATTCTTACCCCAGCCGAAGAGTCTCTTCTTTCTCAGGTGTCCGAAATTGCTCAGTCGCCGGAAAATACCTTTGACATGCTGACCAACGCCGATCTGCATTTCCCAGCCATCACCGACAGTCAGGGAAACACGCTGCCCCTGAGTGAAGGAAAGTACCGGGCCTACATGTCTTTTGATGACCGGCAGTTACGGCAAAATGCATACCTAACCCTCTATCAAACCTATGCACAATATCGCAACACCCTTGCTTCTACCTTGAACGGCAATATCAAAAGCAGCCATTTTTTCGCCTCCGCCCGGAAATACCCCTCTACCTTGGCGGCGTCTTTAGATAACGACAATATTCCAGTTGCCGTCTATGACAATGTCATCACTACGGTTAAACAAAATTTGGCCCCGCTGCACCGCTATGCAGCTTTCAAAAAAACAGCCTTGGGCCTTGGCGAATTCCATCTCTATGACGCGTCTGCGCCAGTGACGACGCAAAAAGCACAGTCGCCTTACACCTACGAAGAAGCCTGCCAGCTCGTACAGACTGCGCTAGAGCCATTAGGCTCGGAGTACAACACCGTACTAAAACAAGGTCTTAGCTCCGGCTGGGTCGATGTATATGAAAACCAGGGCAAACAGTCCGGGGCCTACTCGTGGGGCGCCTACGGCACCCATCCGTTTGTGCTTCTAAACTACGAAGGCACGTATGACAGCGTATCTACGCTGGCCCACGAGCTAGGCCACTCGATGCATACCTATTACAGTTATGCCAACCAGCCCTTCACAACCTCCGACTACTCTCTGTTCTGCGCCGAAGTAGCTTCTCAAACCAATGAGATTCTGCTTGTCGAGTACATGCTGAAGCATACGCAGGATACAGCCGTGCGCAAGCATCTGCTCGAACAGTATCTGGACACCATTTTAGGCAGCGTTTACCGTCAGACTCAATTTGCAGAATTTGAAAAAATAGTTCATGAACGCACTGCCAAGGGCGACGCTCTTACCGCCGACGATTTTGACGCCATCTGGCACGACTTGAATGTGCAGTATTGGGGGCCTGACGCTGTACTTGATAAAGTAAGCGATGTCGGTTGGTCCAGGATTCCCCACTTTTATCGCAACTTCTATGTATATCAGTACGCCACCGGCTACGCAGCGGCGACGGCTTTAAGCGAGCAAATTCTCACAGGCGGCGAGCCGGCCCGTCAAAAATATTTGCAGTTTTTAAAAAGCGGTTCTTCTGACGATCCTTTGCAATTATTGCGCCAAGCCGGCGTTGATATGACGACTCCCTTGCCTCTGGAAATTACACTGCAAAAATTCTCCCGTCTGCTTGACGAATTAGAACGCCTAAACTAAAAAAGGGGACAGGCCTAAAAGGCCCGTCCTCTTTTCACTTTCACCGCAAATTCATCATTACCAGCAAAACCGTCATAATTACGATGCTAATCATAATAGAAACCGAATTCGTCAAGCTGGCCAAGATGCCATTCCCTTGGCATTTTTCCGTAAACAATGGCGCAATAGCGGGAATCGGCGCAAAAACAAGCAACACCAGTACTTGTCGAATCTCCAATGAAAAAGAAGTATAATAATAAAAAAGCCAGGCAAATACAGCAGAAACAGCGTAACGAAGTAATAAAACAAGGCTCAGTTGCTGCACATGGCGCGCCTCCAGCTCCAGTTCCAGCATCATGCCAATCATCAGCATTGCCAAGAAACTGTTGGCGCCGGCAATAACCGAGCAAAGATTCAATACCTCTGCAGGAAAACGGAAACCAACCCAAGAACACAACAGCATCAACATATAAATATCAAAAGGCACGGAAGACAAAAGCTTTTTCGCCAGTCCCGTCAGCTGGCTTTTTCCGCCAGTTCCCGCCACCCCGGCGGCGGCAGCGTAGGTCCCGCCTGTACACATAATTGAATTTCCGGAATCAAACATGCAGGTAGCCACTACCCCAAAAGGCCCCAAAAATCCCTGCGCAAAGGGCATCGCAAAACAGCCGATATTATAACCGGACGCATTCAGCATATAAAAAGCTTTAGTTTCCCCATTGCTGCGCGCGCCAGCTAAAAAACCTAAGCCAACCATAATCAGGTTGCAGCCCAAGCCAAGCAACGCCAAAATCAACAAAGAAGCGTCCATGTCAAAATTGGCAAAGGCGGTAATTACTGCCGCCGGCAGCGTAATATTGAGTACAATCTTTGAAATCAGCCGATAGTCGGTCGCCGTAAAAAATCCGATGCGTTTTAGCGCATATCCTAAAAAAATAATGAAGACAAACGCGGCTGCCTTCACCAAAACTTCGCCCATGATTCTCGCCTCTTTTTCTTTTTACGAAATCGTTACACATCATTTACTCATGCTATCAAATGCACGCGTGTTCGTCAATATAGCCGAAAATTTTACGAAAGCAATTATTTTTTTGAAAGGTTGTGAAATGCATGCCCCATGCCAATCCCTCCATGCGCTTATATTTCCTGGATAATCTGCGCGCCGCCGTCATTCTCTTGGTCATTGTTTTTCATATCGCCCTGGGTTACATGGCTCCGCCTCTCGCCTGGTGGTACGTCGTTGACAGTCAAACAAGCGCCGCCTTTATTCCGTTCATCGTTACGGTAGATGTTTTTATTATGCCGGTTATGTTCTGGATTGCAGGCTATTTTACGCTGCCCGTGCTGCAGCGCAAAGGCATCGGTTCCTTCTTCCGGGACAAATTGTACCGCATCGCCCTGCCCTGGGTTGGAGGCGTCCTCGTGTTGGCGCCAGCCATTACCTATATGATCTGGTTTAGCCGGTCCGACACGCCGCCGCCGTATCTTTACTTTTGTCAAAACCTATTTTTTACGCCGCAGGTGTTTAATCATGCTCATTTTTGGTTTCTAGGACTCTTGCTCTACTTTTACTTTTTTGTAGGCCTTCTGCAAGCATTGCGGCCAAATTGGCTGCAAAAGGCGGCGACTCCAGTCCCTCCGTCAGCCTCTTTTTTTTGTTGTTTCACTCTTTTGTGTAGCGCAGCCTTTTTCACGCCCACTCTATTCCTGCCCGCCGACACCTGGTTTAGCAAATTATATATAGTTTCTTTCCAGCCAGCCCGCCTAGGTATTTGTTTTCTTTACTTCCTGCTGGGTCTTCATGGGTGGCGCCATTCTTGGTTTGCTCCCGCTTCTGCCTACCGACCCAGCCTGCGCAACTGGCTGCTTCTTGCCGTGCCGGCGACGCTTCTCTTTACGTTGTATCGCCTCGGCCTGCCTGCTGCGCCTACAGTTCTCTTTAAAGCCGGCCACGCTTTGCTGCACTCTATCTTCTGTCTAAGTCTATTCATGACTCTGCTTTGCCTGTTCCAACGATACTTGAATAGCAGCAGCGTTATCTGGCGGAATTTAGCCGCCTCTTCTTACGCCATCTACATCCTCCATCAACTGATCGTACTGCCTGTTGCCTACACCGTACAAAAATGGAACTTCCCCGTTCTACCGAAATACCTTTTAGTTTGCGCCGTTTGCCTTCTTCTCTGCTGCGCTGCCGGGTACGCAGCTACCCGCCTGCTGGCCCGCCTGCCAAAACCAAACTAAAAGCCATGCACTCGTGACCGTTAGTAGGGAACGAACACAGAGTAACTGAGTAACAGAGGGTATGCAGAGGGATACGGACGAAAAAAATGATATGAAAAAACCCAGGAGCCGCTAAGCGATTCCTAGGTTTTTTCATATCATTTTCAGTTCAATCTCTTAGCCTTGCTTTAAGAACTGCTCAATCCGATCCAGTCCTTTGGTGATATTTTCCTGCGAGGTGGCATAGGACAAACGCACATGGGTGTCAATGCCAAAACCGGAGCCAGGCACTAAGGCAACGTTGGCTTTTTCCAGCAAAACATTTGCAAAATCATCAGAGCTTTGAATTTTAAGGCCAGCCAGTTCCTTGCCCATCAACTGGGAAATATTCATCATTACGTAGAAAGCGCCGTTCGGATTGACACAGGACAAGCCAGGCATACTGTTAATCCGTTTCACCATGTAGTCACGACGGCTGGCAAAAGCCGCCACCATGGTCGCCACCATATCCTGCGGGCCGCTGATTGCCGCTTCCGCCGCTTTTTGGGCGATGGAATTCGGGTTAGACGTCGCATGGCTTTGCACATTGCTCATTATCTTGGCAATTTCCGGCGTTGAAGCCGTGTAGCCAATACGCCAGCCAGTCATCGCATAGGTTTTGGACACGCCGTTGACAATGATCGTCTGGGCTTTGATTTTCTCATTGATGCTGGCGATGCTGACATGGGTTTTACCGTCATAAATCAGCTTTTCATAAATTTCGTCGGAAACTACATAAAAGCCTTTTTCCACTGCCAAATCCGCCAACTCCGCCAGTTCCTCACGGGTGTAGACCATGCCCGTAGGATTGCTGGGACTATTGAGGATAATGGCTTTTGTCTTAGCCGTTACGGCCTGACGAATTTGGTCTACCGTAAATTTAAAGCCCTGCTCTTCTGTCGTATAAACAATGACAGGCACTCCGTCGGCCAATTTAACCATCTCCGGATAGCTGACCCAAAACGGTGCAGGAATAATGACTTCATCCCCAGGATTGCAGATGGCCTGAAACACATTAACCAGCGAATGCTTGGCGCCGTTGCTGATTACAATATTAGCCGGAGCATAGTCTAAGCCATTGTCTTTTTTGAATTTGGCGCAAATGGCTTCTTTCAAAGTCATTGTCCCCGAAGCCGGCGTATACTTGGTAAAACCAGCTTCAATCGCAGCAATCGCGGCTTGCTTTATATGTACAGGCGTATCAAAATCCGGCTCGCCAGCGCCGAAACCAACCACATCGATGCCTTCCGCTTTCAGCTTTTTCGCCTTAGAATCAATCGCCAGCGTTGCGGACGGACTAATCGACAAACCTTTACGGGATAAGTTCATGGATAACAACCCCCTGAAATTTAAAATACCAATCCTCAGATCATTGTACGAAATAATTTTCACAAACGCAAACAATTTGCCAAGATCTTCCCTGTATACTTTTAACTTTATCCCAAAAGAGAGGCGTTCTTTCTTGTTTTATTGCACGAATGCGAGCCATTATAGTCAATCATTATATCCAGAGCGTTTGTATCCACTTTTTCCATAGTCTCATCAGCAGCTTCTCCCAAAACCAAAACCATCCGCAAGTCTTTGCCTGCTTCCCCCATAAAAATTGCTTTTGCTGAAAACTCTTCAAACCCTAGCTGAGCAGCCAACGATTCTGTCATGAATTCTAAGATATCGTCTTCATTATACTTAAATACCTTTTTTTCTTTCATTAGCATATCCTCCAGGCATGGCACTTTGCAGCATTTTCTTATATTATAGCGCGAATCGTTTAGCCCGTCTTTTAATGTTCAAAAATTGCGACTAAAGGCATGTCCCCTTTGTATTCTTTTTCCCTCAGCTGCTAAAAAGCGGGGCTTATCTCCCATTCCCTCACTAAAAAAGCGCCTTGCAGTCGAGGCTGCAACACGCTTTTTTAGTAATACGCCCTTATATATGCCGAGTTACGCGCCCCACTTTAGGCAAATGGACATTATAGTGCACGCAAAGCAAGCGAATACCCAAGGTCAGGAAAAAGCACAGGTACATAGCCTGCCAGAGAGGCAGCTGCCACTGGGCGTAATAAAGAGCCACGCCGCCGGCAATGGACGCCAACGCATAAATCTCTTGCTGAAACACCAACGGAATCTCCCTGGCAAAAACATCTCGCAACACGCCGCCGCCAATGCCGGTTGCGGCTCCTAGAAAAACCATGATATATAACGTATTCAATTCATACGTAATCGCCAGGCTGGCGCCCACAGCGGTAAAGGCTCCCAAGCCCACGGCATCGCATAGTTGCACCACATTGGTGATCCGCACCAGCCAAGAATGAGCAACGCAGGTCAAAATAGCGGAAGCCAGCGCCAGCAAGGTAAAGGTCGGATCTAAAAATGCCGTCGGCGGCGTGTGCCCTACCAGCACATCTCGTAGAATTCCTCCGCCCACCGCGGTCGTCACCGCCAGAACGGCAATGCCAAAAACATCCATCTCCTTGCGAATGCCAACCATTGCGCCGGAAATGGCAAAGGCCACAGTTCCCAAATATTCAAAGCCGCTCAGCACCATACTCTCTCCTTATTTAACAACTCTCCTCTCATCGTATCTGACACCAAGGCGTCTCGTCAAGCAGTCCTCGCTAAAACCCGCCCTTACTTGCGCCAACCTAGACTGTTTCTCTTGGCTTCAGGGACAAGTCTACGCCAAGAATCACCTTGCTTCCTGCCGGGTCGCAGCAGGAAACAGCAACGGTTACGCAAGGACGGCCTGAAATGGCTGAAACATATACCTCCGATACATAGGACCCCTCCGCCAAAGCCCGGCGAAACCATTCTCTGCCATTAGCATTAGCCAAGCCTGCCGGCGGTAAAGAAACGATAAAACTGCCGTCTTCACGATTGGACCAGACAGCTTCCAGGTTTTTATGCTCCCGCAGCCATTGTTCCAGCTTCTTCTCCTGCGCCGTTTCGGGCAAGCGAGAAATCTCCTCAGCCAACGCCGTTACTTCTTGCAGAATTTGCGCCGTCTGCTTTTTCACCTCGCCGTCCGCTTCCGCCAAGCGTATCCGTGAAGTATCTTTTTGCAATCCCTCTGCCACTTGCTGCAGGATCGTTTCCATGGCTAAAGCCTCTTCTTGCGACTCTTTCTGCCGAGCTAACGCCTCCTCCGTCCGTTCTGCGCAGTGACGAAGCTGCTGACAATACTCATTAATCCGTTTGGCGACTTGAGCCATTTGCTGTACTGTTGCCGCTTGCTCCTGGCGCACGGCACCCGCTTCCGCCAGTTTTAGTTCCGTCGTTCGGCTGGCATCTTGAATGGCTTCCAAATGTTCGAGAGCCTCTCTGACCGCCAATTGTCCTTCGGTCACCGCTTTTTCTTCTTCCGTCATAGCCTGCTCCGCCGCCCGCACGCCGCCTTCAATCTGAGCCAGCAGCACCGCCGCTTCACGAGCCGCTTTACTGCTTCCTTCGGATAAAACCTGAATTTCTTCCGCCACCACCGCAAAGCCTCTCCCATGCTCTCCGGCGCGCGCCGCTTCAATGCTGGCATTCAAAGAAAGCAACTGCGTCTGAGAAGCAATGCCGTGAATCGACGTAAGCAACTGTTGTATAGCCTGCGCCGTCAGAGACAAGGCGCTGATTTTATCTGCCAGTTCTGTCGACTGCAGCCGTATTCCCGCCATGGATTCGCCTACGCCCTGCACAGCCTGCCTGCCTTGTTCCGCTCGTTTGCGCGCATCCACGCTGCTCTCGTGAATTCCCTCCGCTACCTGCAGCATCGTTTGCGACGAAGCATGCACCCCGGCCATAAGCTGCTCCGCCTCTTTGGCCTGTTGCTCTAGCTGCCAGGCCGACTCCCTGCAAGTCTTCGCTTCCTGCGATACCACAGCTCCCTCGGCCGCCGTTTTCCCCAGCGCTTCTCGAGCCTGCCCCACGGCCGCCGCGACCTTAGCCGCCGCCATCTGCGACTGCTGCACAAATTGACGAACATCGTTCACTAACGCATTAACGGACTCAGCTACAGGAAGCAGTTTGCGGTAAGATAACACTGTCAAATTCCGGCTCCACTCTCCTTGGAGAAGTTTTTTGATGAATTGGTTCAAATCCTCTACTTCTTTATTTACTCTTGCAAAATTCCACATAGCAACCGCCTCCTTCGCTTACAAACCACAGAAAAGCCGCCACCCCTCACGGAGTAGCGGCTGCATTGCCTCTAAAAGCATGGCTGTCTTTGGAGCACATGTTTTATGAATACAATTATAAGCGGCCTATAGTATCTTGGCAAGCTAAAGTGTTATGTTATACCCGTATACACACCGCACGTTCTTGTTCTTTGCGTTCCAGCTTGCGCGCCAGCTGAACCGCCCGCTGCGCTAAAAGCAGCGTAGGGTCCACCGTTTTAAAATCCCCCTGCACTTTGGCAAAAAGCAACGGAATTTCCGTACAGCCGGCAATAAACGCTTTCACACCGCTGCGACTATAACACGCCATCATTTCTCTCAGCCGTTCTAAGCAAGGACTGCCATTTATGTGTCCGCTTTTCACCTCGGCAATTGCCTGGGAAATAAGCCATTGTTCTTCCGGCTGCGGCGTCAAAAAGGCCAGGCCTTTTTGACTCAAGCGCTGTTGATACAGTCCGGTGCGTATCGTTGCCTCCGTAGCAAACAACATGATTTCCTGCGCCTCATATTTTTGCGCTTGCAGCAAATGCTCCGCTACGGTATCAATAATATGCAATACTGGAATAGTCACCGCCTTTTGCACCGCTGCAAACCAAAAATGCGCCGTATTACAAGGGATTACAATAAAATTAGCCCCTGAACGCTCCAACAATTTCGCTGAGCGCACCAGCTCCGCCTCCGGGCTGGGCGCCCCATGCAAAATAGCGTCAATGCGCGAAGGAATATGCGGATTGTTATAAATCAAAATGGAAAGATGTTCCTGGTCGGTCTGCGCTTTTGTATTTTCAATCATCTTCACAAACAAATCCGCTGTCGCCATGGGCCCCATACCCCCGAGCACTCCAATCATCGCCATAGGTTCCGCCTCCTTTTGCGTATCTCTGTTTTTAGCTTACACAAAAAGAAAAGCCCTGAAAAATCAGCGCTTTTTATGCCATCCATCATTTATTTTTATAAGCATCCATTTCCCGCAGAAGAGTCAGCAAGCTTTCTTCGGCTGCGGAATTTTTACTCAACTGCCAAAGCAACGCTTGCATAGCGGCAGTAAAGTTCTGCCTGACACGATGTACTAAAAAAATCTTCATCTGTAAAGCCGGCCCCTCGGCCAAACGCAGCTTTCCTTGCTGCAGCTCCTCCTGCACCAGCGTCTTGGGCAGATAGGCCGCCCCTAAGCCATTCAACACCGCTCGCTTGACCGCTTCGGAATCACTGTACTCAGCCACCGTATGATATGGCTGGCTGCCTGCCAACTCCCATTGGGCTCGGAAATCACTGCCTTGCTTAAAATTAACTAAGGGCAATACGTCCTCGTTTTCCCAAGAACAGTTCTGGCCAATCACCCAGAGAATATCTTCTTCCCAAACAGCATGCTCCTTCAGGCGCCGCAAGTAATTCCGTCCGTGAATCAGACCCAAATCAAACTGGCCGTCTTCTACGCCCTGCAGTACGGTCTTCGTATTGGAGCACACTTCCACACTAACAATCAGTTGAGGCATTTTCTCTTGCAGCCGCCGCAGCACATCCGGTAAAAAATAATTAATCAGCTGCGTGGATACGCCTAATACCAAGGACTCGCGATTTTCTGCGTACACAGCCAGCTCTTCCTTAGCCTGCTCCCACTGCAGCAAGATGCTCTCCGCGTGCGCCACCAGGCGCAGCCCCGCTTCGGTTAGCAGCAAACGCTTCCCCTTGCGTGTAAAAAGCCGCGCTCCTAAAGCGCTTTCCAGATTATGAATTTGCGCCGTAATAGCCGGCTGCGTAAAATTCAGGCGTTCCGCTGCCTGAGTGATGTTCATCAACCGAGCTACCAGCAAAAAAGTCTTCAGCAATCGCAATTCCATCCGCTCACCGCCGCCCTTTCTCTTTTCATTGTAGCCGCCGCGGCAAGCTATGGCAACGCTTCGCCATGGGCGTTAAAGCCAGAGAAAGTGGCTTTAACAGGAGTAGAGTGAGTAAAGTGAGGGATTAATTATGCCGCAGTTAAAATGGTTCAGGAGAACCGTCCCCCTGAACCATAAAGCCCTTTCGCGTTTTCGCGTATTAAAAACAGGCCCGCATTCCTAAGAATACAGACCTGTTTTTAGAGCCTAATTTAGATAACGCCTTCCAAATGCAGCATGAACTGAGCAATGGCCGTAGAAAAGACAAAGGTGCCTGTATAAACCGCCAAAGCTACAATGATAATGCGCCAAGACATCTTTTTGAAAATTTCCAAGTCCTTGCCGACACCCAAGCCTGCATAAGCCAAGATGGGCGTACAAAGAGCCAAAAAGTCAATTTTTCCGGTATAGAGAGTCACCTCTTTAGCCACAGGGGAAAGCTGCGAAGTCGAAAGCAGCGCCACCAGGGACACCCAGAAAACCATTGGCAGTTTTCCCGGCACCACTTTGGCTAAAATCATACCCGCTACCGTAATCACCAGCAAAATTCCATATCCAATCAAGGAATCCCCAAAGGGCTGCTTGTAGCCGATCATGTTTCCCACAACGGTAATCAGACCGAACAGAACCATAACGGCAATTGTTTCCTGCAAACGCATCATGAGGATTTTCCTCCCTTCGGAGACAAAATAGGCGACAAAACGCGATAGAGATAGTTTGTCACCGGTAAGGAAATGAAGAGACAGAAGTAAATGCCCACGATGGTCGTTAACAAGTTAGCAGCACCGGCATACATCAAAATTTCGTTCGCCATTTCCGGATGCACGGCTTTCAGCGCCCCCGACGCAGCCGCCATCATGCTCCCCGAACCAACGCCCGCGCCCATAGCCAGCGCAAAGGGATGAAATATTTGCAACGCAGCTAAATAGCCCGCTAAAAGGCCCAGCCAAACCGCCCCGAAAACGGTGCCGCAAATGTACACAGACATAACGCCGCGGCCTTCCGGTGAATCCAAACCGTATTTTTCAGCAATAATAGCGATATTAGGCTCGCGGTCAATAGAAAACGTAGCGCCTACGGCCTCACGTCCCAAACCAAGGAACAACGCCAACGGCAGGCCCAGCACTACCGTCCCTAAGAAGTGCCCCAGCTCCTGAATGGACAAAGTCCAGCCGGATTGAGCCAGTTTCGCCACAGAAGGTCCAATAATAACCCCCAGTTTAGTAACTAACAGCAAAGTCACAACCGTCAGCACCTGCGAAGCTACGCCCATTTCCGGCAATTTCATAACCTTCAGTTTAGGCCAGCTGATAAACGCGCCTAGAATCATAGCGTATAACATAGGTAAAAATAAGAGCACCCCTGGTCCCAGAGGAATTTTGTGCGTTCCGATGCCCTCGCAGACCACAACGAGAAGCAACGCCAACGCATGCACTTTCCAAGACGTCAAAACCTTCAAGATTCTCCGCCCCCTTTCACGTATTGCAAATTATGGTATCACTATCTATTTAACGCGTCAAACTGAGAAAGAAAGAAAATACATCTATTTTCCCTTCTCTTGTTTGTTATTCGCCAATAACCACCTTTTTTCGCCACTTGTTCTCCTTGCATAGGAGCTTTATACTTAAGGAGTATTAATTACGTCTACTTCCTTTAACAAGATGTTAAAAAGGGTCAAGAAGCAACGCAAGGAGTGTTCACCATGACTAAAGAGGAATGCAAACAGCGAGTCACCGCCGCCATTCAGGCGCATAAGGAAGAAATATTCTCCCTAGCCGAGTCGGTCTTCTGCGAGCCGGAGTTAGGCTTCAAAGAAACTAAAACTGCCGCTAAAATTGCCGCTGTGTTTGAAAAGCACAAGATCCCCTCCGAACAAGGCCTAGCCCTAACAGGTGTTAAGGGCCGCCTCAAAGGCCGCAGCAGCGGCCGCACCATTGCCGTACTTGGCGAGCTGGATGCGGTCATCTGCCATGAGCATCCGGCGGCTTCCTCGGAAACCGGCGCCGCTCACGCCTGCGGTCATCATGCGCAGCTTGCAGCCATGGCCGCCTGCGCCATCGGCTTGGCCGAGTCCGGCGTCATGCAGGAATTAGACGGCGATGTAGTCCTTTTTGCCGTACCTGCCGAAGAATATGTAGAAATCGAATACCGCAACCGCCTGCGCACCGAAGGAAAATTGGGCTTTCTGGCCGGCAAAGCGGAATTGATCCGCATCGGCGCTTTTGACGATATCGACATGTCCATGATGATGCATCTCTCCACGACTGGCGAAGGAGACCGCCTTATCCAAGTAGGCGGCACCAGTAACGGCTTTATCGGCAAGCTCATTCGCTACAAAGGGCGCGAAGCCCATGCCGCCGGCGCTCCTCACGAAGGCGTAAACGCTCTCAATGCAGCCATGTTGGCGATGATGGCCGTTCACGCCCAAAGGGAAACCTTCCGTGACGAAGACCATGTACGCTTTCATCCCATCATCACCAAAGGCGGCGACTTAGTCAATGTCGTGCCCTCGGACGTTCGCCTGGAAAGCTATGTCCGCGCGCGCACCGTTCCCGCCATTATCGACGCCAACGTTAAAATTGACCGAGCCTTGCAAGCTGGCGCCTTGGCCATCGGCGCCGATGTGGAAATCACCGACCTGCCAGGGTACCTTCCTTTAAGCAATGAAGCCTCCCTCAGCGCCTTGCTGCGAGAAAATGCCGCCGCTTTGGTTGGCGCCGACAAGGTGGAGGAACTGGATCATCACGCCGCCAGCACCGATATGGGGGATCTTTCCCATATCATGCCTGTCACCCACCCTTGGGTTGGCGGCGTTAGCGGCAACGCCCATACCCGAGACTTCTGCGTCTCCGATCCTGACATGGCTTATCTGGTTTCCTCGCAAGCCATGGCTCACACCATTATTGACTTACTTTACGATCATGCCGCCGAAGCAGAAGCGATTCTCGCCGACTACACCCCGCCCATGACTCGCGAAAGCTATGTGAAGTTTTGGGAAGACATCGCCGCGAAAAAATAAAAGCCAACAGCAAGAAACGAACACCCGATTCTAATGAAACAGCGCTGAGGACTATGCCCTTAGCGCTGTTTTTTATGTCTCCGTTTGCAAAAAAACTTCAACCAGCTTCGGGTCAAACTGACTTCCTGCCAAAGACCTCAATTCCTCGATCGCTTCCGCCTTGCTCTTGCCCTCCCGATAACTGCGCGGCCGCTGCATCGCGTCAAAGGCGTCAACAATAGCAATCATCCGGCTTAAAAGCGGAATATCCTCCCCCGCAAGGCCGTCCGGATAGCCGGTCCCATCCCAGCATTCATGATGATGCCGGATCGCTTCTGCTAAATCCATCAAACCCGGCAATTGCTGCGCCATACGTCCTCCAATTTCGGCATGTTTGCGGATTTCTTTCCATTCACTGGGCGAAAGCAGCTCTCGCTTATTTAAAATCTCCATGGAAATAGCAACTTTACCCAGATCATGGTAGCGACCCAATCGCCGCAGTCGTTCAAATTCCGTTTCCGCCAACCCTATGGCCGCTCCCAACTTTTGCAGTTTTACCGCTACTTCCTCCATATGTTCTGCTGCGATGGGTTCAGTGATGCGCAACCGTTTTTCGAACATCTGCAGCATTCCTTGCCGCGTCTGGTTGCGCTGGCGGCTTTTCGAGCTGTACATCGCATCATCGGCTTCTCGAAACATAGTCTCCAACGGTAGAAATGCCCCGTGCCGCCAAGACCAGCCGCACGAAATGAACAGAGGCCATGCCAAGGCTCGCTCGTTATGCTCTTTAATTACATTAGCAATGCGCTGTTGCACGCCTGCAATGCCATCCTCTTCCATATCCGGCAGAAAAGCCACAAACTCATCACCGCCGATGCGAAACAACAAATCTTGCTCACGCAAACTGCGCCGCAGCACCCAGGCAGCCGCCCGCAGTAAATCGTCTCCGGCCGCATGCCCCAGCGTATCATTGACCAGTTTTAGGCCATCCACATCACACACAAGTACGGCCAACGGCCCTTTGCCTTCTTTCTTTAAGCGCTCCATTTCATATTCGAAGAAGAAACGATTGTATAAACCAGTCAGTTGATCATGAAAGCTGACGCGACGGAGTTTCTGCTCAAACTCTTTGCGCTCGCTTACATCGCGCACAATAAACGCAACTACATCCTGCAATTCTCCCGCCAATTGCTGTACGCTGACTTCTACAAAAAACAGACTGTCGTCACTGCGACGATGCATCTCTTCAATAACCGGCTTCGCCGAACTCCTCCGAATCTTATCCCAAGCCAACACGTCCTGGCGCACCGGATACAAGTCATGCAGGCTGCCGGTCAATAACTCTTGCCGCGTCTTGCCATAGGCCACCTCCGCGGCTTTGTTGACTTCAATAATCTGCTGATCCGACATCCGTACAAACAAAATAATATCGGTTGCATTCTCCGACAGCAAGCGATATTTTTGCAGCAACTGTTCCGCTTCCGAAGAAAGGCGGTGAAATTCCTGCAAAAGCTCCATTTGCTGCTGAATCACGCCAGTCATAATATTAAAAGAATCGCAAAGAGAATGCAGTTCTCTAGGCACAAAGCCTCCTTCTTGCAGTTCCACAGGCTGCGTATACTCTCCTGCTTGCACTCGTTTTGCCCCTTGAACCAGCGCTTGCACTGGTCTTTCCAAGGTTTTGGAAAAGTACCAAAGCAAAAATCCAGATAAAAAAAGCACCCCTGTCATCACCAATAATACCCATTGCAAAAACTCGTTTATAGGCTTTACCACGCCGCTCCAGGGAATTTCGCTAACAACCAGCCACCCGCCTGGTTCTGCTTTCTGGTAAGCTTGCAGATACTCTTCCTCGCCCCGTTGATAACGCCGAACGCCTTCCCCGCTGGTCCGCATGGTTTCAAAAAAGCCGCTGTTTTCCCAACCTTCCGCTGGCTCTATAGCGCTCGATAAAACCAGATTGTTAGCTGATACTAGATATAAATCGCCTGACATAACAGGTTGAACCTTCTTCAGCATAGACACGATGGAATCCGCATACACTACTACAAGCACCATTCCGCCAAATTTTTCACCTTGGGCTTTCACGGGATGAGAAAACACGACTACCTGCCGCTCCAATGCTTGACTGCTCAATAAGCCGGAAACAAACGGCCGCCCTTCCCTCGCCTCCTGGAAATAGGCTCGCTCCCCAGCGAACAACTGCTGTGCCGGCTTTATGCCGCTAGTAAACTTTCCAAAACCGTCATCGCCAACAAAAATAACATCTAACTCCTCCTGAGAGGAAGCTTTGATCGCCAAGGCCTGTTCTTTGAACAACGCCCAGTTCTGTGTTTGAGCCGCCTTGCCCAAAGCCAAATAGGTTGCCAGTTCTGTGTAATGCTGTTGCCAATTCCTCAAAAATTGACTTTGCAACACTACGGCTTGTTGTAAATTACGCACACTGCTTTCACGAAGATGATCGACTTCATGCCAAATAAATACCGCTGTTAAAGCAAGGGAACTGCACAGCAGCAGCATTAGACCAAACAATCCCATTTGCTGCCTAATGGTTCTTTGCATTCCAAACCGCACAGTCCGTCCTCCCTTCTCAATTTCCCTTATTATTATAATCTTATACAGGGTAAATTCTTTTTTTTACTGAAAATACCTTCTATACGCCCTATTTTGCGGTACGGCATTTGTGTTTTTCCCTAAAAAGGGTATATAATGGAGCCACACTAAATGAGATTCGCTGCAGATTTACCTGCAACAAAATAGATTGGACAGCATCGGATAAGTATCTCTTTGCTGATTTTTCGAGGAGGTCGCTATGGCTCGTCAACTTTCTCTACCCATCAATCGCCAACCGCTCAGCGAGCAGGTTTACCATCAAATAAAAAAATTGATACTCACCGGGCAATTAGAACAAGGAACTCGCCTGACTGAGAAAACACTGGCCCAAGACCTAGGTATCAGTCCCACTCCAGTCCGCGAGTCTTTGCGCCGCTTATACGCCGATGGCCTGGTGGAGCTGCAGCCTTATAAGGGCGTTATTGTTCGCTCCGTTAAACCCGAAGAGGTATTGGAAGCGTTTGCCTGCCGGGAAGCCTTGGAAGGATTGGCTGGCGCCTCGGCTGCAAAAGCGATTGATGCCGAGGGTATTGAACGTCTCCGGGACATCCTGGTCCGGACATTGCAAGAAGAATCCCGCGATGCGTTAGTTAAGTTAAACGAAGAATTCCATCAGGTGATTCTGGAGTACGCTCAAAATCGCCGGCTCACTCTCTTATTGGATACCTTACAGGACATTATTCGCTTCCGGCGTCAATTGGCCGCCTATAATCCAGAGTACAAGGGTTCAATTTATCGCCAGCACAGCGCTATCGCTGATGCTCTGGAGGAAAAGGACAGCGCAAAAGCTTCCCGCCTTTTGCAAGAACACATTCAAGACAGCGCCGCTTCTTTTGCCCAAGAAATCCATGGCAATAAAAAATCCAGCAACTAAACAAAACTTTTTAAAGCACGCCCGCAAGGCGTGCTTTTTTTAGCTTCTACTCTTGTATAGCAGAAAACGAGCCTTAAAGGCTCGTTTTCTGCTATACAAGAGAGATTTTCAAATAATAATCGAAACTCATTCGAGCCCTCATGTAACTCCTGTTCTCTTGTTCAATCCATATTTACCTGCCGTACCCTCTTCGCCTTACTGAATGCCATGGGCAATGCGTTTGGCCGCCCGTCGCTCCACTTCTGCCGGATCCATTTTCACTCTGGCTACGCCGGTTTCCATGGCCGCCTGAGCCACCGCCCTAGCTACCGCAGGCGCTACCCGTTTATCAAACGCATTGGGAACCACATAATCTTCCCTCAGCTCTTCCTCTTTGACCAAATCCGCAATCGCGTATACAGCAGCCAATTTCATCGCATCGTTAATGCGGCGGGCGCGCACATCAATCGCGCCGCGGAAAATGCCAGGGAATACGCTGACATTGTTTACTTGGTTCGGCGCGTCCGAGCGGCCAGTACCGACTACTTTAACCCCAGCAGCCTTGGCTTCCTCATAGCCGATTTCCGGCTGGGGATTGCACAAGGAGAAAACGATAGCGTCTTTAGCCATTTGGGCAATCAGCTCCGGGGTAAAAGCGCCAGGCGCCGATACGCCGATCAATACATCCGCCCCTTCAATGACCTCCGCCAATTTACCTTGGCGGCATTCTTTGTTAGTGCGCCCTAAGAGCGTCTCCTGCATGGCATCTACTCGGGTTTTATCCATGCCTTGATACATAGCGCCTTTTGAGTTCAACATGGTTACATCGGTTGCCCCTGCTTGCAATAGCAGACGGACAATGGCCGTTCCCGCCGCCCCGGCGCCATTAACCAAAACACGAACCTTCGCCATTTCCTTGCCCACCAGGCGCAACGCCCCGACAACTGCGGAAACCGCGGCAATCGCCGTCCCATGCTGATCGTCATGAAATACAGGAATATCCATCATTTCCTGCAAGCGCGCTTCCACTTCATAGCATTTCGGCGATTCGATATCTTCTAAATTAATACCCGCGAAAGAAGGCTCTAAATATTTGACAGTCTGCACTAAATGCTCCGTATCGGTCGTGCCCAGACAAACCGGCACGGCATCCACGTCTCCAAACACCTTGTACAAGACCGCTTTTCCTTCCATGACCGGCAGCGCCGCTTCCGGACCGATATTACCAAGGCCCAGCACCCGAGTGCCGTCGCTGACAACCGCCACCATGTTGCCTCTACAAGTGTACTCAAAAGATAAGTCTTTGTCGCCGTTGATTTCCTTGCAAGGCTCCGCCACTCCAGGCGTATAGGCCAGGCTCAGATCATAGCCATCCTTCAATTCTACTTTATTAGTCATTTCCAATTTACCATTATTCTCCCGATGGAAATGCAAGGCTTCTTCTCTCAAACTCATATTATTTCCTCCTTGTTTTTGCACACCGTATCTTGTATACGGAAATACTTTAAAAAAACACGTTGCATCGCTGCATCGTGTTTTTAGTATACGCCTCATCACAAAATAAAACAACCTTATTTATCTGAATTTTTAAAAAACATCCTCTATTCTATAGAGTGTAGAATCGCCTTCTCAATCTCCCCGATGCCGCCACCGCAATAATAAAGCCGAAGCCAAAGCGGTCAGCGGAATGGCCCAAATCAAGCCGACGCTGCCTGTCATCGCCCTGGCAAATTCCGTAACAACACCATTAAAGTTAATTACCTTTTCCACCAGCAGCTTAGGCTGCGCCGCCACGACCAACAGCAACGGCAAACCCGTTCCCAAATAGGCCAAAATCAGCGTATTCGACATGGCGCCCATAATATCTTTGCCCACATTCATACCGCTTTTAAACAGCTCTTGCCAAGAAAGTTCGGGACAGGCTTTGTCCATCTCCCACTGCGCCGACGCAACCGAAACAGCTACGTCAATCACAGCCCCCAAGGCGCCAATAATCATGCCGGCAAAAAGAATGCCGTGAATATCGATCTGCTTGGCAAAATGCAGTTTTAGAGCCACCGCTTCTTCCGTCTCCATGCCTGTCAAATAGAGCCAATCGATAGCTCCCCAAGACAATAAGGCTGCCACTAACACTCCTCCAAGGGTCCCCAAAAAAGCCGCTAAGGACTTCAAATTCCAACCGCTCACAAATAACAGGGTAATCGCCCCGGCTACTATGCAAAACCCAATTACCAGTAAATAGATATTCACTCCCGGCAACAATAGATTGGGCACCAACCACGCCCAGAGCAAATATAGCGTAATGCCGATAACACCCAGCGACTTAACGCCCACCCAGCCTGCCAAAAGAACCAGGCTGAGCACAAACAAGCCTAAGAGTACGTACTGAAACAGGCTGCGATCGTAATCGCTGATATGATAGCTGCGCTTTCCCTGGAATTCTTCCACTGACAAAAGTACCTTGTCCCCGGTATGTACCGGAATATCAAACTGCGTCTGTCCCGAAAAGGCATTATAAACTTCCACCGTTTTGCCGCTTTCCGGACCGGTAGTGATTTCCACCTGCACCATTTGGCCTTTTTTCAAAACTAATTTGTTGTTTTCGCCGGTAGGCTGCAAGTCTACCGCCTGCCGGACTACGCCATGCTGTAAATCCTCCGTAGGTAAAGCCGGCGCCGCCAAAGCCGGCAGTTGCCACAAGACACAGAAAAGTAACGCCAAACAAAAAATTTTATTTCTCATTCCTCTTCCTCCTTCCGAGAGTCGGTAACTTCTTTTCGTCACTCATACTTTCTTCATATTTCTTATGGTATCACAAAAACACCAAAAGAAAACATAACAAATCCGGCAAGACGCTAGCCGTCCTGCCGGATTTGCAAGTTAATCAAAGCACGTTATTACGATGCGATAAAATCCTTAGTAAAAGAAGAAGAACGTTGCCGCCACATTAACAATCAACGCGCCCGCCATAGGAATGGCCGTGCGTTTCACAACCTCTACAGGCGGCAAATTGGCCATGCCGGACACAACGACAATAACCGCAGTAATGGGTGAAACCGCTCGGGCGATACTGGCGGCAAAATGCATAGGCAGCAGCATCAGCACCGGCGCTACGGACATTTTAGCGGCTACCACCGGCGTAAGTGAGGCAAAAGCGAAAAACGGCGCATTACCGGAGCCCATAACAACCGAGGAAACCGCTATAATTCCCACCATGACGATAATCATCCCGGCAGCGCCCATGCCGCTGCTTTGGGCGCCGTTGATAATGGCGTCAATAGCGCCAACCGTGCGCAGACCATGAGCAAAAGTTTCACCCGCCACAATCAAGGTGACTACATTAGCCAGCTGCATCCCCATACCGTCAAAAAACACTTGAATATCTTGAAATACTTTTTTGCCGTCCCAGGACCGCAAATACTCGATAACCATGGTCAAAAACAAGCTGATCAGCATCGCTTTGACGATATCCATCTTGACGCCTTTAATCAACAAGTCGCTAAATACCAAAATCAAAATCAAAGGTACTGTAGGCAATACTGCATAATACAGCGGCGGCAAGGGTTTTTCTTCTTCCTGGCGTGCACTTGACAATAAAGAAGCGCTTTCCGCCGTATGGCCTTCCTTTTTATCCAGCCATTTCTGCACGGAATAATGCAGCACCGCCACTACCGCCATGACGCAGAGCGCCACCGGTATCTGATACTGCGTCCAATAGGTCGTAATATCCAACCCCGCCGTTGTAGCGGAAAGAATACTTCCCGTATCCGCCGGACTCCAATCCAAACACATCGTCGTGCCGATTACCGCAGTCGCGGAAACGCGGCTGACTCCTAAGCTGACCAAAATAGGGAACATCGTTACCATCAGCAGCATACCTAAGCCGGAGGCGCTGTTAATGAACAAACCTAAAAATTGCCCGATAATAAAGGCCGCCGCCAATACCACATACGGCGCCTTGAGAACCCCTAACGGTTTAATCGCAATTTTCACCAGCACCCGGCTGGCGCCAATATGTTCCATATAGCGGGCAAAGCCGCCTACTGCCATAATGCTGAGTCCCAGACCCGCCGCTCGGGAGCTGAGAGTTTTGCGGATAAACTCAAACATGTCAAAGGGGACAAAACCAGTTGCCTCTTTAGCCGGCAGAATGGTCCCCACCCCCAGCATCACCGCCCCGGCCATTAATACCATGCCTCCAAAAAACAATACCGGTTGCGGCTTGTACTTCTTGACGATCATATAGCCGACCCAAATGGTCATGACCAACGCCAATAACAATGCCATAATTACCACGTGTAAAAACCTCCTTGTTTATTTCAGTATTTCGCTCCTGCCGCTTACGCACTTTCTCGGAAATTCGCTGTTCTTGCTAAATTTCCTTCTTAGGCTATTTTTCCACAAAACCGCTGATTTCCATACACATTCCTGCCACAAAAGACATTTTTCATTCACGCGCATGCATTTTTCTTCGCCTTTTTCGAAAACATTCATTTCTTCCTTTTTTTGCAAAGACCGTCTTCTGCAAAAGAAAAAAATACCGTCTTCACGAGAAAGCCCTTGCAACTATTTTTTTACTAAGAAAAACCGCTGCACGGTCCTTTGAGGGGAACGTCACACAGAACAGTGAAAATATTGAACAAGAGAACCGGAGTCGCGAGAGGGTTCGACTGAGTCTGCGGCGGCCGCGATTGTATTTGAGACTTTTATTGGAGCAAGACGGTCCGCAGGACGTAAAAGCTTATAAATTCTGGCGTAGTAAAAAAAGAAAACGCTCGGCTAAAAAGCCTGAGCGCTCTCTTTGGGTTCTTCCACTGCCACAATTCCAAAACGTTCCTCTAAAAATGCCAAAAAGCAATCCGTCAGTACCGGATCAAACTGTCCGCCCCGGCACCGAAGAAGTTCTCGCAAACAAGATGGTATTTCTACTGGTTTTCGATAGCAGCGATGGGTAGTCATCGCGTCAAAGGTATCGCATAAAGCCAGCATCCGGCTATATAAGGGAATTTCTTTACCCTTCATTTTGTCTGGATAGCCGCGCCCGTCAAAACGCTCATGATGATGGCGAATAATATCGGCTACGCATTGCGCTCCTTCTACTTGAAGCAGCAATGTTTCTCCCGCTTCTGCATGCTGGCGCATAATCGCAAACTCTTCGTCGCTTAAACGCCCCGTTTTCGTCAAAACTTCCGCCGGGACCGAAATCTTCCCCACATCATGTACCAACCCGACCAAGTAGGCTAAGGTAATTTCTTCCGAATTTAAGCCCATCTGCGTCGCCAAACCGGCCATCAATTCCCCCACATGTTCCGCATGCATTTCCGTATAGGGATCACAATAGTAGATTTGATGGCGAAAGGCTTCCATTTTTTCCATATTCACTTGTTCCAGCAGCCTTGCATGCCGAACTGCCTGCTTGGCTTTTGCCTTTTGCATATAAAAAGCTGCTCCTCTCTGGAAACCTTTTAAAATATGACCGGCACAAATGTCTTGCAGCGTCTCAGCTTCGCTTCGGAAGAACTTCCAGCCAATAGCCGTCCGGATCTTGAATAAAGTAGATCCCCATTTCTTTGTTTTCGTAGCAAATACAACCCATTTCCGTATGTAAAGCATGAGCCGCTTCAAAATCATCGGCTTCAAATGCCAAGTGGATCTCGTTGTCGCCCAAATTATACGGTTCCGTACGGTCCTTCAACCAAGTAAGTTCCAGCAAATGCGGCGTTTGGCCGCCATCTCCCAAGTATACCAAGATAAAGCCCGGCCGCTCCTTGCGGCGGCTTTCCTTTAATCCTAATGCTTTCTGGTAAAACTCCATACTACGTTCCAGATCTAAGACATTAATATTATTGTGAAGAAATTTAAATTTCATGGTTCTTCCTCCTGCTGATTATTCTCCCGCCAATTTATTGGCCAAGCCGTCCAGTTCCTGGGCCACTGCCAAGGCTTCCTGCACCGCCTCCGCAATGCCGGATACCGCCTGCGCCACTTGCGCCAAATTGCCGCTAATGCGCTGAATTTCCTCATAGGTCCTGTCGCTATCGGTTGCAACGGCTTTTAAAATCCCGTCAATCTTTTGAATGGATTCGGAGCTGCTAGTAGCCAATTTGCGTATTTCCTCAGCCACCACGCCAAAGCCTCGCCCTGCTTCGCCAACGCGAGCGGCTTCAATGGCCGCGTTCAACCCCAGCAAATTCGTCTGCCCGGCCACATTGCGAATCAATGCCAATACTTGGCCTGTATCTTGGGTTCGCTTCTGCGATTCTTGCGACATTTCCGCCAAGCCACGCGTCACCGCCGCCATCTCCTGGGTCTGCGCCGTCACTTCTTCGCTGGTGCTGGCTAAAAGATTAATGTTATCCATCAATTTGTTGGCCATATCCTTCAAGGCGTCTTGCCGAGCTACTGCAGTCTGAAAAGAAATCGCCCCTACCACCCGGCCCTCTTCCTTCACAGGCAGCGCCGTAGCAATAAAAGGAATTCCCCATATATCTTTCTCCTGCCGTCTGGCAATACGCTTTTGCTGCCGAATCGCATCCATTAATACCATGCCCTCGCGCAGAGGAGCCCCCGACGGAACCTTCAAATCCAACGTCCGCCCAGGGTTATAATAAATAACTTTTTCGCAATCACTGACGCTTAGTCCCACATCCGTATCAGCCATTGCCTCCCTAATTGTCGGCAATAAGGCAACCAGCTTTTCCAATATATCCGCCATTTTATCTTGCACCTTCCTGGCCAGACCGGGCCCTTCGTTTCCTTCTCTTCCTATTCGCAGCAATGCTTCCATTTTCCTGCTGCCTCCCCCTGAAATAGCGGAAAAACCATTCTCTTTTCTAACATCGCCAAGAGTAAAATCGCCCTTCACTATGCGGAGAAGGATTTTCGCAAACGAATGAGAACTCTTATTAAAATACTCTTTGCAAAGAAAGAAGGCGACAACCATGTATGACGTTTGTATTATCGGCGCCGGTGTCGTCGGCGCTAATATCGCCCGGGAATTATCTCGCTATCAACTCAACATCTGCGTCCTAGACCGTGAAGATGATGTCAGTTGCGGTTGTTCCAAAGCCAACAGTGGCATCGTACATGGAGGGTATTCCGATAAGCCAGGCACGTTGAAGGCCGAACTTTGCGTAAAGGGAAACCGCATGTACGCCCAGTTGAATGAAGAGCTGCATTTTGGGTACCGGGAAATCGGCTCCTATGTCCTGTCTTTTGATCAGGAAAGCTTAGCAACGCTGCAGCGTCTCTTCGAGCAAGGCCAGCAGAATGGCGTCGGCGGTCTGGAACTAATCGACGGCGAAGAAATGCGCCGCCGCGAACCCCATGTCAGTGCCGAAGTAACCGGCGCATTATATTGCGCTCAAGCAGGCGTTACTTCTCCTTATGAATTTGTCATTGCCTTAATGGAAAACGCCCTGGCTAACGGCGTAGAGCTCAAGCTCCGCCATGAAGTACGGCAGTTGGAAAAACGATCTGATCATTTCCTTATTACCACTACCCAAGGAACGCTAAGCTCCCGCTATGTAATCAATGCCGCCGGCGCGCACAGCGACAACATTGCCGCCATGGCTGGCCTAAATGATTACCAGATCACCCCTCGCCGCGGCCAATACCTTCTTTTATCTAAAGCCCAGAACTACTTAGCAAATTCCGTCATCTTCCAAGTCCCCACCGCTCTTGGCAAAGGCATCCTGGTAACGCCTACGTACCACGGCAATCTTATGCTGGGTCCGAACGCCGAGGAAATCGATGATAAGAACGATGTAAGCACCGATGAGGAAACACTGCGTTTCATCGCCCAAACAGCACGTCTATCGGTTCCTGGATTCGATATGCGCCAAGCCTTGACATCCTTTGCCGGCAATCGTCCGGTATCAAATCAAAAGGACTGGGTAATTGATGCCTCTCGCCTTCCCGGCCTAATCAACCTCATCGGCATTGATTCTCCTGGATTGACCTCCTCCCCCGCCATCGCCTTAAAGGTAGTTACGCTGCTCCAAGATAGCGGCCTGCATCTAGAAGCAAACCCCAACTTCCAGGCGCAACGCGCCCCCATCATCCGCCCCAAAAGCGAAGACTTCCAGGGAACTACAACACATAGCGACCCCGCGCTTCATCTCATCTGTCGCTGTGAAAATGTTACGGAAGCGGAAATCCTGGACTGCTTCCGCCGCGGCCTTCCGGTTCTCTCCGTCGACGCCGTTAAGCGCCGCACCCGCGCAGGCATGGGCCTTTGCCAGGGAACGTTCTGCGGCCCCAGGGTCCGTGCGCTTCTAGCGCAGGAGCTGCAAATAAAAGAAGAGGACATCCCCCAACGCGGCCATTCTTCTACTTTAGCGGAACGAGCTCGTAAAACACAATTGAAGAAATTGTAAGGAGTTTTTTATTCATGAATCGTCGTTCCATTACTTGGCTGACTAGCGGCCATTTTTTTACCGACCTCAACCAAGGCGCTTTGCCGGCCTTGCTGCCGTTTCTCATGACGGAACACCAACTCAGTTACGCTGCGGCAGCTGGTTTAATGTTTGCCAACAGCTTGACTTCTTCGATTATCCAGCCACTCTTCGGATTTTATGCTGACCGCCTGGACAGGCCCCGGCTCATGCCGTGGGCCGTCCTCCTAGCTGGTCTAGGCTTAGCGCTCCTTGGGTGGGTAGACTCTTACGCTGCCATGTTCTTAGCGGTGGCCGTAAGCGGTATCGGCGTGGCCGCCTTCCACCCGGAAGCGG
>MTLD01001680.1_pt1 | contig 55390 bp, 49 predicted proteins | sample 1982471 | NCBI WGS metagenome assembly MTLD01 (sample SAMN05712604, study PRJNA340218) | biofilm metagenome | isolation source: sample SPM anode biofilm adapted to -50 mV | place: USA | collected 2012-02-03
AAAGGTGGGTCATTTTTGCACGCCGGTTCACAGTCGAAGGAGAATGACATGCGAAAAGTCATAGTTGTTTCATTTCTTACCCTCGACGGGGTCATGCAGGCGCCGGGGGGGACGCAGGAGGATACCGACGGCAGCTTCAATTATGGCGGCTGGGTTGTGCCATATTTCGACGAGCGAGGTGGAGCCATCATGCACGAACAGATGACCAAGCCGCTCGATCTTTTGCTGGGAAGAAAGACCTACGAAATATTCGCCTCCTACTGGCCGGAACACGAAAACGATTGGCCGGGCATCAATTCGGCGACGAAGTACGTTGTTTCTGCCTCGCGTACGGAGTCGCTTTGGGATAACACCGTCTTTATCAAAAATAACGTCGTGGAAGAAATATCGAGGCTGAAGCAGCAGGACGCCCCCGATCTTCAGGTGTATGGCAGTAGCCGGCTTATCCAGACACTTTTCAAGCACGACCTGGTTGATGAACTGTGGCTCAAATATTTTCCTATTACCCTCGGCGTGGGCAAGCGCCTTTTCGCTGAAGGCACAATGCCGGCAGCGTTCAAGCTCACCTACTCGGAGGCAACGCCAAGCGGTATCATTTTTGCGAGTTATGAGCGTTCTGGTGAGGTGAAGACGGGATCGTTTTGAGAATTGACATTGCAACACAAGAGACACCGCAATGATATCATGTGAAAGGCAGCTAAAATGAATCCAAAAGAGCTCGGCAAAAAATACGACAAGATCGCCCAGTGGTGGGACGAGAAGCATCATGACTCTCAATATGGGTTGAAACAACTTGAACTATCTCTCAGGTTCGTATCAGGCGGCAGGTCAGCACTCGACGTTGGCTGCGGTGCAGGCGGGAGAATCATCCGAAAGCTGGAAAATCAGGGATTTGACGTAACGGGCGTAGATGTCTCTGAAGAAATGATAACTCTGGCGACTCAAAATCATCCAAACGGAACTTTCTATCTGGACGATATTTGCAGTTGGGAAACCGAGGAAAAATTCAACCTTATCATTGCCTGGGATAGCATCTTTCACCTGCCGTTGCAAATGCACCGGCCGGTCATTGACAAGCTGTGCTATCTACTGAAAACTGGTGGTGTCCTGATATATACATTTGGCAATGCGATCGGCGAGCATACAGATATGTGGCTGGAGGATGAATTCTACTACAGTTCAATTGGTATCAATGAAAATCTGACAACGCTTATAAATAACGGATTGACCATAATGCACCTGGAGTTAGATCAGTTCCCGGAAAAGCATGTTTATGTCGTTGCGAAAAAGCCTTAACCAGGTGGTGGAGTAGTTACCCCTGCCCACCATCTGAGCCGGATTACACCATTTAACAGGCCGGCAGAAAGATCGGTTCATGAAAATACACAGCATCAAAGAAGTGCAGTTGCTACCTCTTCCAGTCCAGAAGGCGTGGGAGTTTTTCGTAAGCCCGGCCAATCTTGCCCTCATCACCCCGCCTGACCTTGGCTTCACTATTACATCAGAAGTACCAGCAGAGATGTACGAGGGGTTGATCATAACCTACACCGTCACGCCCTTTGTCGGCATTAAGGCAAATTGGGTGACCGAGATCAGCCACATTCAAGAACCTAGATTTTTCGTGGATGAGCAGCGCCTGGGCCCCTACCGCCTCTGGCACCACCAGCATTTTTTTAAAGAGTGCCCATCTGGCACGGAGATGATTGACCTGGTGCATTACGCTCTTCCCTTCGGTGCCGCTGGAAACCTCTTTGCGCCCATTGTCAAACGCAGGCTCGCTCAAATCTTTTCCTACAGGAGAAAAGTTTTGAACGACCTTTTTAGGTAAGGATACCTCTGAAGTAGGTGAGGATTCGGCTGACCGTTTCCGTTAGAGAGGAGAGCACGATGAACAACGAACAACTGGCTCTTGAAACGAAAGGTGTTACGGTGAAGTTACTTTCGACGGTTGACCTTGGCCCTGAGATCGAGGGAATGGCAGGGCGCCAACTTCGAATGCGCATGGTGACCATCGAGCCTGGAGGCGTCTTTGGCCCTATTCACGATCATAAGGACAGACCAGGCGTAGTCTGCATACTGCAAGGAACGATCACTGACCATCGCAATGGAGTGGCTACCGACTATGGGCCGGGTGTGGGCTGGCCCGAGGATAGGAACACCACGCACTGGCTTGAGAACAGGGGGACGATTCCCGCTGTGGAGATATCGGTCGACATAGTTAGGCAAGAGTAAGCTCTACTGGATCTCAGAGGGCAATTTGGCCTAGTAATCCCAGAAGCCGGGAGAGGCATGATGGCGAGAGGAAGGTTTTTCGGTTTAAAGGAGAGATGACATGACCAAGCCAGCAAAGAACACAATTTGCCTTTGGTACGATGGCGACGCGGAGGAGGCGGCGCGCTTTTACGCCGAGACTTTTCCGGATTCCTCGGTCGACGCGGTGCACCTCGCACCGGGCGACTATCCTTCGGGCAAGAAGGGGGATGTGTTGACGGTCGAGTTTACCGTCATGGGAATTCCCTGCCTGGGACTCAATGGCGGGCCGGAGGTTAAGCACAACTGGGCCTTCTCCTTTCAGGTCGCAACGGTTGACCAGGATGAAACGGACCGCTACTGGAATGCCATCGTCGGCAACGGCGGGGAAGAGAATGTGTGCGGCTGGTGCCAGGACAAGTGGGGGGTGTCTTGGCAGATTACGCCGATTGCGCTGACCAAGGCGATAACAGATACTGATACCGCTGCGGCGAAGCGCGCATTCGATGCGATGATGCAGATGAAGAAGATAGACATCGCTGCAATCGAGGCAGCGCTTAAAGAATCAATTGACGATTGACAATTGACAATTGACAACTAGAACCACAGGCAACAGGCGTAATCTGGAGGTCGCTGAGGTCCAGGTAGCAAAGGCACTTACCACAGAGGGGCACAGAGAAAAACCGAAAAAGGGACAGGCACTTTACTAGCGGAAGTGTTTGTCCCTTTTTTCAACCTTTATCGGTTGTGACTGTTGTATCCCAAAAACGATTTGTGATATTCCTGCTTTTGTTTTTCCTCTGTGCCCCTCTGTGTCCTATGTTGTGAGTGCATTTGGTTCTACTGATCTGGAGTTCATATGGCAGATGTTGCGGAAGAAACGACTGTTGCCGCTGTCCGTGTTGACGACGTATGCTTTTCGCGCCGAAACGCCGAAGGGACGACGGTTAATCTTCTGAGTCATGTCTCGATTTCGGCCCGAAGCGGGAAGATCACGGCGGTCATCGGGCCGTCTGGTGGAGGCAAGAGCACCTTGATCCGCCTGATCAATCGCCTGGCGGACCCCGATTCGGGCTCTCTCTACCTCGACGGGAGCGATATCAAAGAGATCGACCCACTGGAACTGCGGCGATTGGTTGCGCTGGTGCCACAAAAACCCTTCATGTTCGAGGGGAGTGTGCTCGAGAACCTGCTGCGTCCTTTCGTCTACCGTCAAGAGAAGCTGCCGCCGGCCGATGGCGAGGCGGTGGTCCGGGCGCTCGCCCTGGCGAAACTGGACCAGGGGATGTTGCCCAGGGACGCTCGCTCCCTTTCCGTTGGCGAGCAACAGCGCGTTGGGCTCGCCCGGGCGCTGCTGACGCATCCAAGGGTGCTGCTTCTAGACGAGCCGACCAGCGCCCTCGATCGCAGGACCGCGGACAGCCTGGCGGCGACGCTACAGGAGGTATGCCACGCGCAGAATCTCACCCTTATCATGGTGACCCACGATCTGCGGCTGACGGAGCGGGTTGCCGACTACTGTTACTACCTTGAGGCTGGGCGGATCATGGAGGAGGGGAGGGCGGATGAAATGCTTGCTCGCCCCCGGACCGACGCGTTGAAGCGTTTTTTATCCGAGCCCACTGAATAGTAGCGTTGCAGAAGTTTCATACCCGGGAGGAAATGACGTGGCGAACCAGGAACTAGTGACGCTGGGAGTGTTGGATCTGGCGCTTGCTTTCGGGCTGGTGCTTGTTGCCATCGCATTAGCGCGGCTGCAACGGATAGGTCAGGAGGGGCAGATGCTCTGGGCGTCGGTGCGGATGGTCTTGCAACTGCTCGCCGTCGGGTATCTGCTGCATTTCCTGTTCGCGGTGCAGAGCCCGTTGCCGGTGCTTCTCATTCTGCTAGTGATGGGTGCGTTCTCGCTCCAGGTGATGGGGGGGCGGACCAAGCGCAAGGTGCCGCGCTTTTACCAGGTGGTGGGGACCTCGCTTCTGGTCGGCTGCGGTGGGGTCACCTTCTTTTTCTGCGCCTTGGTAGTTCACTACTCCCCCTGGTACGACCCGCGCTACCTGATACCGTTGGCGGGGATGATCATCGGCAACTCCATGAACGCGGCAAGCCTCGCTGCGGAGCGGCTTGCGGCGGAGATGAGGGAACGCAGGGACGAGATGGAGACTGCCTTGTGTCTTGGGGCCAGCGGGCGGCAGGCATGCCAACCGGCGCTCAAGAATGCTTTCAGAGCTGCTGTGATGCCGACCATGAACACCATGGCTGCCATGGGGATCGTTTCCCTGCCGGGGATGATGACGGGCCAGATCCTCTCCGGGACCGAGCCGATGGTTGCGGTCAGGTACCAGATCGCCATAATGTGCGCCATAACCGGCGCGGTCGCCATAACCTCTTACCTGATACTTATGCAGGGGGCCCGTCACTACTTCACAAAAGCCCACCAACTGGAACCACAGGCGAAATAAACGAGACGGCGGAACACAGAGGTCGCGGAGGTCCACGGAGCAAAGGCACTCACCACAGAGGGGCACAGAGGAACCACAGAGGAAAAAACAAAAAGGGGACAGACACCGCATGAAGCGAGGTGACTGTCCCCTTTGCTTTTCAAAAAGTCGGAACACAGAGGTCACGGAGGTGGACGCAGGTGACAGAGAGAAGCAAAAGACTTTGGGGGGAACCAAAAAACCTTTGATTTAGGTTCCTCAGATTTTCCTCTGTGTACCTCTGTGTCCTCTGTGGTGAGTGCTTTGGGTTTTATGCCACCGAGGCCTTGATGTCGGCTACCAGGTTGGCCACTTCGGCGATGTCGGTATCCCAGGAGCACATGAACCTGGCGCCGCCGGATCCTATGAAGGTGTAGAAGTGCCAGCCGCGACCGCGCAGCGCCTCTAGCGCCTCGGGCGCCATCTCCAGGAAGACCGAGTTGGCCTGGCTCGGGAACATGACACGCACCTGCGGTATCTTCTTGATCTCGCTTTCCAATAGCCTTGCGCAGTTGTTGGCGTGCGCGGCGTTTTTAAGCCAGGCGCCGCTTTCCAGCATGCCAATCCAGGGCGCGGTGAGAAACCGCATCTTGGAGGCGAGCTGTCCCGCCTGTTTGCAGCGGTAGTCGAACTCGAAGGCAAGTTCCTTGTTGAAGAAGACCACCGCCTCGCCCACGGCAAAACCGTTTTTGGTCCCCCCGAAGGTCAGGACGTCGACGCCTGCCTGCCAGCTGATCTCTTTCGGGGTGACGTTCAGAGACGCCACTGCGTTGGCAAAGCGCGCACCGTCCATGTGCACACGCAGCGAGTGCTTCCTGGCCAACTCCCCGATCGCCTGCAGTTCGTTCACGCTGTAAAGCGTTCCCAGTTCGGTGGCCTGCGTGATGCTGAGCGCTCTGGGCTTCGGGTAGTGGATGTCGCTGCGCTTGTGTATGGTGTGCTCCACCTCGTCGAGGTTTATCTTGCCGTTTTCTCCAGGGACCAGGAGCACCTTGGTTCCGTTGGAGAAGAACTCGGAGGCGCCGCATTCGTCGGTCTCTATGTGCGCCATCTCGTGGCAGACGATGGAGTGGTAGGACTGGCACAAGGAGGCGAGGGCGAGAGAGTTGGCGGCGGTGCCGTTGAAGACGAAGAAGACCTCGCAGTCGGTCTCGAACAGTTCACGGATTTTCTCGCAGGCCTCGGCAGTCCAGTAATCGTCGCCATAGGAGCTTGCCATGCCCCGGTTGGCCTCAGCCATGGCCGCCCAGGCTTCCTTGCAGATCCCCGCATAATTGTCGCTTGCGAAATGGTGCTTCAGTTCGCTGTGCCCGCTTTCCTTTTTCTTGTTCATCTATCCCTCGCCTGTCTCTTTGTGTGCTCAAGTCGTGCTTCGACCTGACGTTATCTCTATACAGGGATGAAAGCGATGGAAGCAGTCATCCCTTTTATCCCTTTCGTCAGTTTTCTATTACACGGTATGAATTATGTCAACGCGTAACTGTCTACCCTTCCGCTGTAACGGCAGCCGCTTCCTCTCCTTCTTTTCCCTCGTCCGGCAGCAGCTCGGAGACGATCATCCCTGCGAGGATTAGCGCTGCCCCTGTGACACCGAAAAAGCCGAGCCGCTCGCCTGCGGCGTAATAGGCGTAGGCTGCGGCGAATACCGGTTCGGTGCAGAAGATGAGGGCGGTGTGAGCGGGGCTGATGAACTTCTGCATGGTCGTCTGCACCAGGAAGGCGAAGATGGTGGCGATCAGTACGCAGACCACCAGGGTCCAGAGAAGTTCCGGGTGCCAGACGAAAACCTCCTTGCCGCGAACCGTAGCAGTCGCCAGGCTCAGGAGTCCGACCACGCTGAGCTGCAAGGTGGTCAAAAGGTAGACGTCGCTTGTGGCCTGCCGGGAAAAGTGGCTCGTGTATAGGAGGTGCAGCGCGACGCAACCGCCGCAGACAGCGGCCAGGACGTCGCCGTAGTTGAAGCTCAGGCTGCCGTTGCCGCAGAGCAGGAAGAGCCCGGGAGTCGCGAGCCCCACGCCCCAGCGTATGCCTGGTCCTGCGGGAAGCCGGAAAAGGAGAGCGCCGAACAGCGGGACCAGGACGACGTTCAAGCCGGTCAGAAAACCGGTGTTGGACGCGCTCGTGTACTGCAGCGCCATGGTCTGGAAGGCATAGGATGCAAAAAGAAGGATGCCGAGCACACAACCGTTGACGAGAAGCCGAGGGTTTAATCTACTAGCGCGGGCCAGAGCCAGGGGAAGCATGATGGCGGATGCAATTAAAAATCTTTGAGAAAGAAATACAAAGACATCAACCTGATTGACCGCATCTTTTACTATGGTAAAAGTTACACCCCAGAAGAACGTCGTTATCAGAAGCAGTATACCCGCCTGAATTTTTTTAACAGATCTCAACGTTGTTTGACCTCATAAAACCCTGATTTCACTTAGTTGTGGTATGACAACTTAACATGAGCTTACTGGTCGTGCAACTGCTTATTTATTAAGTGGTTGACAAGAGTCGATTTTATCTTTAAAAGTATGCGCGAAAATGTTAAAAGGTGTGTTCTGTTTAATATTAACTAGAACTAAGGAGGAAGTATGAAAGCTATTCGTATCATGGCAGCCGTTGTGGCATTCGCAGGTCTTTTTGCCACCGCAGCCCTGGCCGCACCCAAGACCGTAACCGTCGCCACCGACGCGACCTGGCCTCCGATGGAGTTCGTGGACGCCAACAAGAAAATCGTCGGCTTCGATATCGACTTCATGAACGCAGTCGCCAAGGAGGCCGGTTTCCAGGCCGCCTTCAAGAACACCGCCTGGGACGGGATCTTCGCGGGCATCGCCGCCGGCCAGTACGACGCCATCATCTCCTCGGTCACCATCACCGACGAGCGCAAGGCTAAGTTCGACTTCACCGTTCCCTATATCAGCATCGGCCAGATTCTGGTGGTGCCCAAAGCTGAAAGGGGGACCAGGATCGGCGACCTGAAGGGCAAGAAGCTCGGCGCCCAGATCGGCACCACCGGTGCCATGGAGATCAAGAAGGTTGCCGGCGTCGAGCTTAAGACCTACGACGAAGTCGGCCTCGCTTTCGAGGACATGGCGGCCGGCCGCATCTCCGGCGTGGTCTGCGACCAGCCCACTGCCGTCACCTACGCCTTGGACAAGAAGGAATACAGCAAAAAATTCAAGATCGTGGGCCAGCCCTTCACCAAAGAGGCTTACGGTATCGTGGTCAAGAAGGGGAACAAGGACCTGGTCGCCCTCTTGAACAAGGGGATCGCAGGCGTCCAGAAGAAAAAGATCGACCAGCAGCTCAAGAAGAAGTGGCACCTTAAGTAGGTGCTGAATTGGCTCCTGCAGGAGCGGCAAGCAAGGGCGCTGACACCGCCGAGGCCACCTGCAGGAGCCGTTTTTTGGCCATAGAACGTATACGCAAAAAAAAGTAAAATCTAAGCGATCCGGCAGGTTAGGTCGGATAGGACGGTATGAATAACTGATGAGCATTGAAGCAAAGAAGCAAATCATTGACGTCGGGGACGGCGCAGCCATCCCCCGCAAAAGCGACCGCGGGCTCTTCACCGCGTGGCGCATAGCCTTCTTCGGGGCCATCGGCACCCTGATCTACCTGGTACAGACCAAACCAGACCCGTACCTCAACATTCTCAAGTTCGTTCCCGACGGCATCCTGGTGACCTTCCAGGTGACCCTCGGGGCGATACTGCTTGCCATCGTCTTCGGTCTCTTCACCGGCCTGGGGCGCATCTCCAAGAACCGGTTCTTCAACGGAGCGGCTTCGCTTTACGTCGAAATCATCCGCGGCATCCCGCTTCTGGTGCAGATCTTCTACATCTATTACGCCCTTGGGCGTTTTGTGCAGGTCCCCCCGATCCTTTCCGCCATAATCGCCATGGCTGTCTGCTACGGCGCCTATATGGGCGAGGTGGTGCGCGCGGGGATCGAGTCGATCCACAAGGGACAGAGGGAAGCGGCGCTGTCGCTTGGCATGAACGGGCGTCAGACCATGATCCACGTCATCCTGCCGCAGGCGGTGAAGGTGATCCTTCCCCCGGTGGGCAACGAATTCATCGCCCTTTTGAAGGATTCCTCGCTGGTCTCCATCATCGCAGTTGCCGACCTCTTGCGCCGCGGCCGCGAGTTCGCATCTGAGTCTTTCACCTATTTCGAGACCTACACGGTCATAGCGCTGATCTACCTGATCATCACCTTGTTCTTCTCGAAGGTCATCGGCGTCATGGAGGAGCGTGTCAGTGTCAACAAGTAAGCGCAGAAAGATGTTAGAGGCGACCGAGATCGTGAAGATCTACGGCTCATTCCGGGCCCTGGACCGGGTTTCACTGGACATCTATGACGGCGAGAAGCTGGTCATCATAGGCCCCTCCGGTTCCGGCAAATCGACGCTCCTCAGATCCATCAACAGGCTCGAGGAGATCGACCGTGGCAAGATGATCGTTGACGGCATGGATATCATGGACCCGAAGACCGACATCACCAAGGTGCGCGAGGAGGTGGGTATGGTTTTCCAGTCCTTCAACCTCTTCCCGCACAAGACCGTGCTGGAGAACCTTACCCTGGCGCAGATCGTGGTCCGGAAGCGCTCGAAGTTCGAGGCGGAAGAAAAGGCGATGATGCTCCTGGAGAAAGTGGGGCTGGTCGCCAAGGCGAAGGCCTACCCGGGGAACCTCTCCGGAGGGCAGCAGCAGCGCGTGGCGATCGCCCGCTCGCTCGCCATGGACCCGAAGATGCTCCTTTTCGACGAGCCTACCTCGGCACTCGACCCCGAGATGATCGGCGAGGTGCTTGACGTGATGAAGGATCTCGCCAAGGACGGCATGACCATGGCGGTGGTAACGCACGAGATGGGCTTTGCCCGCGAGGTCGCGGACCGGGTGATCTTCATGGACGCCGGTAGGATAGTGGAGGAGGGGACGCCGGAGCACTTCTTCACCGCGCCATCCCATGAGCGCGCGAAGCTGTTCCTAAGCCAGATACTCTAGCCGCGGCCTTCCTGGGGCGACAGCCTCAGGGGCAGCCAAGGCCGCAGATGCTTTGTTTTTAAATCTTCAGTCTAACGAAAGGTGGTGGTTGTTTTCCCCCGGGTTTACCAGCAGTCAATTTGTACCAGCAGGACCTGCAATTAAATAACAAAAACCGAGGAGGACGTAATGAAGAAAAAGAACAAAAAGCTTTTGGTAGCAGCAATCGCAGCAGCGCTGTCCGCAGCGTCCGCAGTTCCCGCCCTGGCACTGGAAAACCAGTTCAACGGCGCCTTCACCGCTTTCTACGACAACTCCAACTACAGTGCGGCGGGGAACAGTGCCTACTTCAATACCCCGTTCGAGAAGACGGATGATGGCTTCAACCGCCGCGGCCTGAAGGACGGCGCACCGACGGAGAATTACTTCGTGCAGCGCGTGCGTCTCGGTTATACCGCCAAGGCTGACGACCATGCAAAACTCGTCACCAAGTTCGAGCTCGATTACAACTGGTGGGGCAACAGCTCCTATGTCACCGAGCGCGGCGGCGGCGGCGCGATCGGCGCTGATTCGGTCAACATCGAGACCAAGCACCTTTACCTTGACCTCAACTACCCCATCATGAACACCAAGATCGGTATGATGCCCAATACCGATGCTTTCAAAGGGATCGTGTTCGATGCGGACATGGCCGGTATCCTTTTATCCCATGACTACAACAACGCCGGCGTGACCTTCGGCTACTTCCGTTGGAATGATCAGTGGGACTGGTCCAACAATTCCACTATCGGCAAGACCACCGTGGATCTCTTCCAGTTGGACGGCAAATACTTGGTCAACAAGGACCTGAAGGTCGGTGCAGCTTACTACTACATCAACGATGACATCAATCATGCCAAGGTCCACACTGTCGGCGTCAACGCTGACGGTGCTTTTGGCGATCTGCGCCTCAACGGTTTCGCGCTGGGGCAGTTCGGCGACCTGAGCAGCACCGCTGATGCAAAAGGTTATGCCTTCAACATCGGCGCGAAGAAGCCGCTGGGCGGCGGTACCGCGCGTCTTGAATTCATGTACGTGTCCGGCGGTGACAATGCGTTCTACAACGCCGCAAACGGTTCTGAGGGTGGCGGCTACTACGACAGCGAGATGATCTTCCTCGCCCGGGACAAAAACGCCACCACCATCGACAACGCAATCGTTTATGACGTATCCAACTACGGTCAGGGTGTCATCCTGGGCGCACTCGGCTACGACTATGCCTTTAGTGACAAGCTCTCCGCCAGCGCCAACGTCGGATTCGGCGCCATCGCAGATGACAAATTCTCCAAGGCGTCTGGCTCCAGCGACTACCTCGGCACCGAGATCAACGCCGAAGCCAACTACCAGCTCACCGCCAACGTTTCCTTCGGCGCACGCGCAGGTTACTTCATTCTGGGCGACTACTTCGACGGCGTTGACGCAGGCCGCGATGCTGACAACCCCTATGATGTAAAAATCATCGCAAGGTACAACTTCTAAGGGACTATATTCTTCCCCGGTACTGTAAGTACCGGGGAAGTAAAATTGGTTCTGTCTTGACAATGGAATTGCGACAATTAGAATCTGTTGACGTGTGAATCTTGCCTACAATGTGACCAACATTCTAAGGAGGTAGTCTGCATGAGCTTTAAGAAGATCAGCGCATTGCTCTTGGTAGCGATGCTGGCAGCCGGTGCTTTCGGCTGCAAGAAGAAGGAAGAGGCCCCGGCCCCGGGTGAGGCGGCTAAACCGGCCGGCAACACCGTCAAGATCGGCTTCCTCGGCGCTCTTACCGGCGACGTGGCGATGTTCGGCAAGCCGACCCTCGAAGGCATGAAGATGGCTGCTGCTGAAATCAACGCAGCCGGTGGCATTCTCGGCAAGCAGATCGAGATCGTCGAGGCCGACAACCGTGGCGACAAGCAGGAAGGCGCCTCGGTGACCCAGAAGTTCATCTCCCGTGACAACGTGACCGCCATCGTCGGCGACCCGACCACCGGCATCACCAAGGTTGCCGCTCCCATCGCGCAGAAGGCAGGCGTGGTGCTCCTCTCCGCAGGCGCCACCGGCCCGGGCGTCGTCGAAGTTGGCGATTACATCTTCCGCGACACCCTGCTCGACTCCATCGCCATTCCGGCCGTCATCCAGTACTTCGCGAAGGACCTCGGCTTCAAGAAGGTCGCCATCATCACCTCCGACAACAACGACTACTCGGTCGGCCTTTCGCAGACCTTCCGCGACGCGGCCGCCAAGGTTTCTACCATCAAGATCGTAGCCGACGAGAAGGTGAAGGACGGCGACAAGGACTTCTCCGCACAGATCACCAACATCAAGGGACAGAAGCCGGACGTCATCCTCTTCTCCGGTTACTACACCGAGGGCGCTCTCATCATGAAAGAGGCGCGCAAGCAGGGGCTCAAGGCTCCGATGTTCGGCGGCGACGGACTCTTCTCGCCTAAATTCATCGAGCTGGGCGGTCCCGCCGTCGAGGGCTCCATGTCCGCTCTGGGCTTCTCCACCGAGCAGGCAACTCCTGCGACCGCGAAATTCATCGAGGCGTTCAAGGCCAAGCACAACGGCGAACTCCCGGGTCTCTTCGACGCCCAGGGCTATGACGCAGTGATGCTCTTGGCCGACTCCATGAAACGCGCCAACAGCGTAGATCCCAAGGTCTTCAAGGACTCCCTTGCCAAGACCAAAGGGTTCGAAGGCGTTTCCGGCACCATCAGCATGCAGGCCAACCGCGAGCCGATCAAGAGCCCGCTCTCCCTTCTCTTCGTGAAGGACGGCAAGTTCGTGCTCAAGGCAAAAGTCCCCGTCAAGATGGACTAGGCCTGAACTGTCGCAGTACCAGCGGCCCCTGCTTTGGCAGGGGCCGTTTTTTTTGAGGCAGGTCTGACAGGACTGACAGGTCAATTCCGCCCGGTCTGTCTCACATTTTCACAGTTGCCAGTTGTTTCCCCCTTGACAAGGGCATAGGGAAAACTTATATTTCATCTCGTTAAAGGGGAGTAGTTATCGGCCGGAGAAATGGCCGACCCGGTTTCCGTCAATACGGTCTTTGGACCCGGAGCCGGGGCAGATATCCTGTCAACAAGACCTTTATCCATGCAAACGTCGTGGGTAGAGGTTTTTTTATTTACCCACGGTGACAAAAAGAGGTCCAGAAAAGGACTTAACTACAATCGTCGAGGTAAATACTATGCAAAGACTCAAGACAACCTTTCTACTGGCTCTTCTCACCGTTCTCATGGTCACCATGGGAAGCGCCCTGGGCGGCAGGACCGGCATGGTGACCGCCTTCGTCATGGCGCTCGGCATGAACTTCTTCTCCTACTGGTTCTCCGACAAGATCGTCCTCAAGATGTACGGCGCCCAGGAGATCGGCGAGCATGACCACCCCATGTTCTACAACATGGTGCGCCACCTGGCCTCCCGCGGCGGGCTCCCGATGCCCAAGGTCTACATCATCCCTTCAGACAGCCCCAACGCCTTCGCCACTGGGCGAAACCCTGAGCATGCCGCTGTCGCGGCCACGGAGGGGATACTGCGCATCCTTTCTCCCGAGGAGCTGGAAGGGGTGATGGCGCACGAGCTCGCGCACGTACAAAACCGCGACATCCTGGTCGGCACCATCGCGGCCACCTTCGCCGGCGCCATCTCCATGATCGGCAACATGCTCCAGTGGGGCGCCATGTTCGGGGCAGGGCGGGGCGACGACGAAGAGGGGGGCGGCATCGGCGGACTCGTCGGTTCGCTCGCCATGGCCATCATCGCACCCATCGCAGCCATGCTGATCCAGATGGCAGTCTCCCGCTCCCGCGAATACCTGGCGGATGCTTCCGGGGCCGAGATCTGCGGGCGCCCCTTGGCGCTCGCCTCGGCGCTCAGGAAGCTCCACATGGCGTCGCAGGCGCTTCCGATGCAGGAGGCGCGGCCGGCAACAGCCCACATGTTCATCGTGAACCCGCTGACCGGCGGCGGCATCGCCTCGCTCTTTTCGACCCATCCTCCGATGGAGGAGCGGATCGCGCGGCTGGAGCAGATGGCGAGGTACTAATTTCATTCCGCTGCTAAACCAGTCCCCCCGCCCAACCTCCCCCCGCTGGGGGGAGGGGACGGAAGGTAGGGGGATGGCCAGGGAGGGGGGCTTCGCCTTCCCTGGGGAGAAGGCGCTACGTCAGGCTCTGTTGGAACAGGGCCATCTACTTAAGTTTCAGGAGAACCGCTAAATGGAATGGTTTACCGACCCGCAGGTCTGGCTGGCACTGGTCACCTTGAGCGCACTTGAGATAGTGCTTGGGATAGACAACATCATCTTCATCTCGATACAGGCAAGCAAGCTCCCAGCGGACCAGCAGGAAAAGGCGAGGCTCACCGGCCTCGGGCTGGCGATGTTCATCCGGGTGGCGCTTCTTTTCTCGCTCAGCTGGCTCATGGGGCTTACCGATCCGCTCTTCTCGGTCTTCGGCAACGAGATCTCGGGGCGCGACCTGATCCTGATCTCGGGCGGCTTGTTCCTGATCTGGAAGAGCACCATGGAGATCCACGAGAAACTGGAAGGAGAGGAGGTGGTAGCCTCGGCCAAGGTGGCGGCGACCTTCGGCGCGGTGCTGGTGCAGATCCTGCTCCTGGACATCGTCTTTTCCCTCGACTCCATCATCACCGCCATAGGGATGGCAAGCCAGCTCTTCATCATGATTGCCGCGGTGGTCATCGCGGTGGGCTTCATGATGCTCTTCTCGGGCAAGATCAGTGCCTTCGTGGAAAAGCACCCGACCATCAAGATGCTTGCGCTTAGCTTCCTGCTCATGATCGGCGTGGCCCTGATCGGCGACGGCCTGGACATGCACATCCCCAAAGGGTACATCTACTTCGCCATGGCCTTCTCTGTGATGGTCGAGATGCTCAACCTGAGGATGCGGAGAGGGACGCCGGTCAAGCTGCACGAGCCGCACCTCGATTCCGCAGCCGAAAACAAGTAAACACTACTTGCCGTCAAGCTGCCCCGAACAGAAACTTCACCCGTGAAAGGGGACGCCGATGCTCAAACAAAAATCTATGCTGGTTCTTCTGGCGCTGCTGTTTCTTCTCCCCTTCGCCGGTTACCTGCTGAACTTTTACAGCGACTGGTTGTTCTTCAATGAGACGGGGTACGCCTCAGTCTTCATCACGACCATGTACGCGCAAAGCATAGCCGGCCTTCTCTTCGGGCTGCTGCTGTTCGCCTTCCTACAGCTGAACCTCCGTTACGCCAACAGGGGCGAGTTTCCGGCGCCTGGCGTCCACATCGTCGGCGGGCGCGACCTGCGTTTCAACGGCAGATCGCTGGGGCAGATGCTGCGGCCGCTGGGGGTCCTGGTCTCGCTGGTCCTTGCCTTTTTGGGCGGCACCTGGGGCTCGTACCGGTGGGAAAAGCTCCTTTTGTTCGTGAACCGCTCCGATGTTGGGATGGCAGACCCGGTTCTTGGCAAGGACGTCGGCTTCTACCTCTTCACCCTTCCTTTCCTGGAGCTGCTGCAGCACTTTTGCGGGTTCATGGTGCTGGCGGCCCTGATTCTCACGGCGGCCGTCTACGTGGTCAAGGGGGGAATCCTTCTCCGTGACAGCGGGGCCGGCATCGAGCCTATGGCCCGCCGTCATCTGGCCGTACTGGTCGGCTGCTTTTCGCTCGTAGTCGCGGGTGGGCTCTACCTGGAGAGCTTCCGGCTCTTTTTCGCCAACAACGGCATCTTAACCGGCGCCGGATACGTCGACGTCCACGCCAGGCTGCCGATGTACCGCATAGTCACCTTCCTCACCCCCGTTGCCGGCGTGCTATTGGCTGCGGGGATCTGGAAGGGGAACTGGCGCCTCGCTTTCATACCTGCCGTCGTGGTGGCGGCGCTTTACCTCGCTGGGGTGCGGGTATATCCCGGTCTTTTGCAGAAGTTCAAGGTAGCCCCCAACGAGCTGACGCTGGAGACCCCGTACCTGGAGAACCACCTGAAGTTCACCCGCTACGGCTACGACCTCGACAAGATCGAGACCATCCCCTTCGACGTGGACGCGAAGCTCACCGCCGCAGACATCGCCAACAACGAAGCCACCATGAAGAACATCCGGCTCTGGGACCACGCGCCGCTTCTTAAGACCTACAGCCAGCTGCAGCAGATCCGGACCTACTACAAGTTCTTCGACGTGGACAACGACCGCTACATGGTGAACGGCAGCTATGCGCAGGTGATGCTGTCGCCGCGCGAGCTTTCCTACAGCGACCTCCCCAGCAAGAACTGGATCAACGAACGGCTCATCTTCACCCACGGAAACGGCATCACCTTCGGCCCGGTGAGCCGCATCAGCAAGGAAGGGCTGCCTGAGTTCTTCGTCAAGGACATCCCGGCGGTGAGCCTGGCCGACATCAAGGTGACGAGGCCCGAGATCTACTACGGTGAGCTCTCCAACGACTACGTGGTCGTGAAGACCAAGGTCCCGGAGTTCAGCTATCCCACCGCCACCGGCAACGTCAACACCACCTACGCCGGCAAGGGGGGGGTGCCTCTCGACTCCTTGCTTAGAAAGGCGCTCTTCGCCGGGAGGTTCAAGACCGAGAAGATCCTCCTTTCCTCGGACATCACCCCGCAGAGCCGGATCCTCTACAACCGGAACATAAGAGAGCGAGTGAGCGCCATCGCCCCGTTCCTCAGTTTCGACAGCGACCCCTACCTAGTGGTCGACGAGCAGGGAAAGCTCAAGTGGATCATCGACGCCTACACCTTCTCTGACCGTCTACCTTACTCCAGGCCGATCAAAGGAGGTGGCAACTACCTGCGCAATTCGGTCAAGGCTGTGGTGGACGCGTATGACGGCACGGTCACTTACTATGTGAGCGATCCAAATGACGTGATGGTCAAGGTCTACTCCCGTGTCTTCCCCGGGCTGTTCCAGCCGATCGACGCCATGCCCGCTGACCTCAGGAAGCACGTCAGGTACTCGCACCAGTTCCTCCAGGTGCAGGCGGCCCTCTACGCCGCCTACCACATGACCGACCCGAAGGTGTTCTACAACAAGGAGAACCTCTGGCAGGTCCCGGTCCTTGGGGAAAAGCCGATGGAGCCGTACTACACAATCATGAAGCTCCCGGGCGAGAAGAGTGAGGAGTACATCCTGCTGCTTCCCTTCACCCCGTCCAACCGCGACAACCTGGCCGCATGGCTCACGGCGCGCTGCGACGGTGAAAACTACGGGAAGGTCAGGGCGTACACCTTCCCACGCGACCGGTTGATCTACGGTCCCAAGCAGATCGACGCGCGCATCAACCAGGACTCCTTCATCTCGCAGCAGCTAACCCTCTGGAGCCAGCGCGGCTCAGAGGTGATCCGGGGAAGCCTGCTGGTGATCCCCATCGAAAAGTCGCTCCTCTACGTGCAGCCGCTCTTTCTGGCAGCCGACAAGGCGGGGCTTCCCGAGCTGAAGCGGGTGATCGTGGCCTTCGGCGACCAGGTGGTGATGGAGGAGAACCTGGAAATGGCGCTGCAGCGTCTTTTCGGGACGGGGAAGGGAGCGCCGACTCTCCCCGCAGCTTCCTCTTCCGCGCCGTCCGGTGCGCCCGGCCCGGCTGCGGGAACCCCCGCCGGTGGGCTGGCCAAGGAGGCGATGGCGATCTACGAAAGGGCTATGAACCTGCAGCGCCAGGGAGACTGGGCCGGTTACGGCGAACAGTTGCGCAAGCTGGAGCAGGTGCTGAGGCGGATGGCGGCACAGTAACAGGGAAAAACCGTTGGCAAAAGGGGAACAAAACCAAAAGGAGGACTTATCATGAAGTGTCCGGTATGCAACACGGTGAACCTGGTGATGGCTGAGCGTCAGGGAGTCGAGATCGATTACTGCCCGGAGTGCCGCGGCGTATGGCTCGACCGTGGCGAACTCGACAAGATCATCGAGCGCTCCTCGATAGGTGCTGCGGCTCCTCAGCCGCCGCAACCGCAGTACCAGGGGCAGCAGCCGTACCAGGGGGAGCCCCAGCATCATGGCTACAGGCATGACGACCACGGACACGGCCACGGTCACAAGCCTTACCGGAAGAAGTCGTTCCTGGAAGAACTCTTCGACTGAAAACGGTGATTAGAACAAGGTGGTTTCTCTTGACACGATCGGCATTCCTTCGCTATATTCGCGCCAGCTTATGAGAGAGAAACCACTTTTTAAATACGTCTCCTGGTTCATACTCGCCTCCGTATTCCTGGTGCTTTGCAACGGGGTATGCAGTACGGCGCACGCCCTGGAGTCGCAGATTTCGACCCTGCAGGATTCCCCTGTGACGGACGTGGCCGCAAGCGTGGGCTCGCCCTGCTGCCCTGACGCCCTGACGATCACCACGACTCCGACAGCCCTGCATGCGACGACTGCGTCAACTGCCTGTGCCACGTCACCGTTGCGCCCCAGCTGTTCCGACTGGACTACTTACCTGTCTTTTCAGATCTCTCTACCTTTACCTCTTTCAGGCTTATACCCGAAGTCTATCTGCCCAAGTTCATCCCCCCTCAGAATCTCGCTTAATCCTCAGAACCTTTTTCACTGACCCGTTGGCGCGGCTTGGCCTCGCCAGCACCTTGTCGGCCGGAATGCTGACTCCTTAGGCCCCGGTGCCGCTGCGCGTCGAGCTATGCACGCGTTTGTGCATCCAGGCACAGGTCCATTCCCTGCGGTTTCTGCACCCTCCAGGCATGAAGGAGCGGCGCCAGGGGATCTCTGCCTGCGGCATCCGGCCCGACTTTCAAGGAACAACTGAAAACTACTTTAGGAGGTTGGTACGTGTTCGATGTGCCGCTGATGAAGAAAAACGGCTCGCTGTTCGCCGGAATCGCCCTGTTGCTGGGTGCGTTCACAGGGCCCGCCCGGGCCGAGGAGATGTCGCTGCAGCAGGCAGTAGAGATAGCATTACAAAACAACGCAGAGTTGCAGGCTTTCCGGGATGAGAAGGGGCTTCGCGAAGCTGGGAGGATCAGGGCGGGACTGCTCCCCAACCCGTCCCTGGAGGTAAGCCTCGAATCGGGCGCGCTCACCGGCAACAGCGGCGAGAACGCCTTCTCCGTCGGGGTGTCGCAGGAATTCCTACTGGCGGGAAAGAGGGAGAAAAGGGTCGCCCTGGCGCAGAAGGAGCTGGAGGTCTACCGCTGGCAACTGACGGACCGGGAGAGGCTGCTTAAGCTCGACGCGAAGTCGCGCTTTTACCAGGTGTTATTGGCGGTCAGGAAGCTCAAGCTGACAGAGGGTGCGATCGAGCTGAACCGCCACCTTTACCAGGTGGCGAAGGAGAGACTGGCCGCAGGGGACATACCGGAGCTGGAACTGAATCTGGTGCAGGTCGAGTTGGCGAGAAGCGAGGGGGCAAGAAGCGCGGCGCTTGAAGATCTTCTGGCCAGCCGGGCCGAGCTCTCCTTGCTCTTGGGGGGGAAGGAGGTCGAACCGGCGCTCCCAACCGGGTCGCTGGAAGCGGGCGGCGCGGTAAAGCAGGCGCAGGCGGAACTTCTCAGGCTCGCCCAGGAACGGCGCCCTGACCTCATGGCGCTTCGGGGTGAGGCGGAGAAGGGGAGCGCGGAGCTTTCCCTGGCAAAGGCCGAGGGTATCCCTAACCTGACCGCTGGCCTGGGGCTAAAGCGCGACACCACCGCCGTCGAGGTGGCCGGGCTGGAAGGAAAGGACACATCCTATACCGTAGGCCTTACCCTCTCGATGCCGATACCGCTCTTCGACAAGAACCAGCCGGGGCTCCGCGAGGCAAGCGCCAGACGGGACAGCGCCGGCAACAGGCTGGCAGCTGCGACAAGTCGCGTGGAGCGCGAGGTGGCTGCGGCGTATGCCAGCCTTTCGAACGCGGAACAGGTCCTCTCCCTTTACTTCAGAAACATCATGCCCCAGATGGAGGAAAACCTGAAACTGACACGTGAGGCCTACCAGTTGGGCGAAGTTCCAATCCTGACGGTCTTCGAAGAGCAGAAGAAGTACCTCGAGGTGAACCAGGGGTACCTGGATGCCTTGTACCAGCGCCAGCTAGCGCTTTTTAAACTGGAAGCTGCGGCGGCTGTCGAACTTACCGGAGGTGTGCAGTGAGCAAGAAAGCAAAGATCGTTGGAATAATCCTGGCCCTCGCCCTGGCGGGAGCCTTTACCTATCGCCTGGTCCAGATGAACGGCGCCGGTTCGGAACAAGGCGAGCATGCCGGCGAAGCCGGGCATGCGGAAGAAAAACATGAGGGAGAGGGGCACGCCGGGGAAAAAGGGCACGAGGGGGAGCATGCCGGGGAAGCCGGGCATGACGAACACGGCGCCGCCGGCAGCGTTACCATGGCTCCCGAGGTTCAGAAGCAAAACGGCGTGGTGCTGGCGGCGGCGAAGCCGCAGCAACTGGCGGGAGTGATACGGGCCACTGGCAAGGTGGAGGTGAATGCGGACCGGATCGCCCACGTGGCGCCCCGCATCCCCGGGAAGGTGGTGTCGGTGCGCGCCTCCCTTGGCGACAGCGTCTCGGCCGGGCAGTCACTGGCCACCCTCGACAGCGTCGAAATCGGCGAAGCGATCAGCCGCTACCGCCAGTCGAAGACGAGGCTCGCCCTGGCCCAGGGGAACATGGACCGGATCAAGGCGCTGGTGGATCGTAAGATCGCCGCTAGAAAGGACATACTTCAGGCCGAGACCGATTACAAGACAGCCCAGACCGAACTTGCCACCGACGAGGAGCGCCTTTCCCTTTACGGGGTTTCCCTCGCCGAGGTAAGGGCGGGAGCCAGGAAGCCGCTGTTGCCGGTCCGCTCACCGATAAGCGGGATCGTCACCGAAAAGCACGCCATCGTGGGGGAACTGGCCGATCCGTCGAAAAGCCTCTACACGGTCGCGGACCTCTCCTCGGTTTGGGTGCTCGTGGACATAAACGAAAAGGACCTGGCGAAGGTGCACAAGGGGCAGGGGGCCGTGGTCACCGTCGGAGCCTTCCCCGACCTGAAGCTCAAGGGGCGCATCACTTACATAGCCGACCTGGTGGACGAGTCGACCCGCACCGTGAAGGCGAGGGTCGAGGTGAAAAACCCCGCAAGGAAGCTGAAACCCGAGATGTTCGCTACAGCCGAACTCGCCCTTGCGGCCGACGCTCCCCCGGTGCTCGCGGTCCCGGAAGACGCGGTCCAGGACCTGGACGGGAAGAAGGTCGTCTTCGTCGCCGAAGAGGGAAACCGGTTCGAGGCGCGCCAGGTGCAGCTGGGAAGAAGCGCGGCTGGCCTGGTGGAGATCGCCTCCGGTCTGAAGGCGGGGGAGACTTACGCCGAGAAGGGGGCTTTCATCCTCAAGTCCGAGGTGAAAAAAGGGGAAGTGGTCGACGAACACGGCCATGGGAAATGACCTGCGGCTCTTAACGGGGGATTTCCAGCTGGTGTACCAGAGCTAAATCCCCCCTGTCCCCCCTTCGCAAAGGGGGGGACGCGAATTGTCGTGCAATGCTTGGTGCGCGACCCCCTTGAGACTTCCTGATGGGGGGAAGATGCCAGCCAATCTGTTAACGATTCATAGCGAGGGACCATGCTTGAGAAAATAGTTTCCTATACATTGCGGCACAGGGCGATGATCCTGTTCCTGTCGCTCTTAATCATCGCGTTCGGGCTCTACTCGTATTACCGACTCCCCATCGACGCGTTCCCCGACGTAACCAACATCCAGGTCGAGGTGGTGAGCCATGCGGACGGGCTCTCCGCCATCGAGATCGAGAGAAACGTAACCTACCCGATAGAGATGGCGATGCGGGGCCTCCCCGACATCGAGCAGATGCGCTCGGTCACGAAGTTCGGCCTCTCTATCGTCACCATCGTGTTCAAAGACAACGTGGACATCTACTTCGCGCGGCAGCTCGTCTTCGAGCGGCTGGCGGAGGCGCGGGAGAAGGTCCCCAAGGGGGTCGAGGTCGCCATGGGGCCCATCGGCACCGCCATGGGGGAGATCTACCAGTACACCCTCGAAGGGAAGATGCCGCAGGACCCGCAGCAAAAGATCGCCTATCTCACCAACCTGCGCACGGTCCAGGAGTGGATCGTCACCCCGCAGCTGAAAAACGTGGCCGGCGTCAACGAGATCAACTCCTTCGGCGGCTACTTCAAGCAGTACCAGGTGCTGGTGTCTCCGGAAAAACTGCTGAAGCACGCGGTTACGGTCGAGGACGTCTACGAGGCCATCGGGAGCAACAACGAGAACGTCGGGGGGAACCTTCTTGAGCGGGGGACGGACCAGTACATCGTCCGGGGCGTGGGGCTGATCCGGGACACCGCCGACATCGAGAACATAGTCCTCAAGTCGGCAGGGGGAACCCCCACCTACCTGCGGGACGTGGCCCAGGTCAAGATAGGGGAAGCGGTCCGGATGGGGGCCGCCATGAAAAACGGCAAGGACGAATGCGTGGGCGGCATCGTCATGATGCTGCGCGGCGAGAACAGCCGCGACGTGGTGCGGCGGGTAGCGGCCAAGGTGAAGGAGATCAACGAGAACAACGTCCTTCCCGACGGGATGAAGATCGTCCCCTTCTACGACCGCAGCGACATCGTCAAGTCGAGCGTGGGCACGGTGAACAAGGCGCTCATCGAGGGTGCCATCCTGGTTCTCATCGTGCTCTACCTGCTCCTGAACAGCTTCAGGGGGAGCCTCGTGGTCCTGATCGCCCTGCCGCTGTCGCTTCTTGCCACCTTCATCGTGATGAAGCTCGCCGGCATCAGCGCGAACCTGATGTCGCTCGGCGGGCTCGCCATCTCCATCGGCATGATCATCGACACCACCATCATCCAGGTAGAGAACGTACAGAGGCACTTAAGCGAGGAGGGGGGGAAGCATCCCAAACTGACCACCGTGCTGAAAGCTGTGATGGAGGTGCGAAAGCCCAGCATCTTCGGAGAGCTGATCATCGCGCTTACCTTCATCCCGATCATTTCGCTGGAGGGGATCGAGGGGAAGATGTTCAGCCCGCTCGCCATCACGGTCGCCATCGCGCTTTTGGCTTCGCTGTTCCTCTCCATCTTCGTGATCCCGGTGCTCTGCATCCTGTTCCTGAAGCCGCAGCCTGAGAAGGAGAGCTACCTGATGCGTCAGGCCAACCTCCTCTATCTGCCGCTTCTCGACTGGGCCATGAGCAGACGCAAGGCTGTCCTGGGCGGTGCGGGGTGCCTCTTGTTGGTCTCGCTGCTTTTGGTCACAAAGCTCGGTACCGAGTTCATACCGACCATGGACGAAGGCTCTTTCGACATGGACGTGGCCCTGCTTCCGGGCGTGTCGCTGGCCAAGGCGATGGAGGTGAACCAGCGGGCTGCGGAGAAGCTGATGCAGTTCCAGGAACTGGAAACGGTGGTCTCAAGGACCGGGCAGACCGGCGTGGCTCTGGACACCCGCGGCTCCGACAAGACCGGGTACGTCGGGATCTACAAGCCGAAGAGCGAGTGGAAGCGCGACATCAGCAAAGAAGAGCTCACCAACGAGATGCGCGAGTCGCTTGAGTCCATCGCCGGGATCAACTTCGGCTTCAGCCAGCCGATCCAGTGCCGCATCGACGAGCTGGTGGCCGGAACCCGCGCCCAGCTGATCGTGAAGCTCTTCGGCGAGGACATAAACGTTTTGAGCGAGAAGTCGGCGGAGATAGCCAAGGTGCTCTCCACCGTCAGGGGGGGGACGGACCTGAACGCGGAGAAGGTCTCCGGCCAGCCCTACCTGACCGTGGACATTGACCGGGCGAAGATCGCTCGCTTCGGCCTCAACATAAGCGACGTGCAGAAGGTGATCGAGATCGCCGTCGCCGGCAAGGCCGCCTCCCAGCTCTACGAGGAAAACCGCAGCTTCGACATCACGGTGCGGCTCCCCGAGGAGCAGAGGAACTCCCTTGACGCCATCAAGAACCTCCTGGTCACCACCAAGACCGGGGTCAACGTTCCCCTGGAACAGCTGGCCGAGGTTAAGATGGTCGAGGGGCCGGCGCAGATCAGCCGCCAGGACGGGGTCCGGCGCATCGGGGTCGAGATGAACGTCACCGGCCGGGACATAGGCGGCTTCGTCGCCGAGGCAAAGCAGAAGATAAAGGAAAAGGTGCAGCTTCCGCCGGGTTATTACCTGACATGGGGTGGGCAGTTCGAGAACCAGCAGCGGGCGATGAACAAGCTGATGATCATAGGTCCCGTGGCCGTGGCCCTCATCCTTCTCCTTTTGTACGTGACCTTCAGGTCGATCAGGCTCGCCCTTTTGGTCATCTCGAACCTCCCTTTCGCCCTGATCGGCGGGGTCTTCGCGCTCTTTCTTTCCGGCCAGTACCTCTCCGTCCCCGCCTCGGTCGGCTTCGTGGTCCTCTTCGGCGTCGCCGTTTTAAACGGACTTGTGCTCGTGTCGCGCATCTCGCAACTGCGCGAGGAGGGGATGGAACTGCAGGAGGCGATCAGGAAGGGGAGCCTGGACCGGCTCCGCCCGGTGCTGATGACCGCGGCCATCGCCATCTTCAGCCTGATACCGATGCTTTTAGCCAGCGGCACCGGTTCGGAGATCCAGAAACCGCTGGCAACGGTCGTTGTGGGTGGGCTCGTCACCTCGACCCTTTTGACGCTACTCATCATCCCGTCGGTGTATAGCTGGTTCGAAAAGAGGGACTCTCAAGAGGAAGCCTAGCCGCAGGCTGCTGCGGCCGGCAATGCTGTTATCAAAAAGGAGTGAAGCATGAAAACACTACGCTTATTGGCACTGGGTACCATGTTGGTGGTTGCTGGTGGCTGCGCAGGGAGCTCCCGCTCGGCGCTGAAGCAGGAAGGGGACAAGGGGGGTGCACTCTACAGCGAAACCGCAAGGGGAGGGAGCGCGCCGGAAGGGTTTGCCGATCTCACGGTCACAGCCTCCATCAAGACCCACAGACTGCGCCCGTCTTTGGTGCCGGACAGTCACGGCAGCGCCAATTACACCTTGCTCGTATCGATTGACGGTCAGCCTGTGGCGGTGCCTGCGGAGGCCCGGCTGGAGAAAAGGGAAGCCGCCGCTTTCGCCGACCCAGAGGCCGGTAAAGGTGTCAGGTACCTGTTTGCCAAAACGCTGCGACTGCAGGCAGGTACCCATAACGTGAAGGTTTCCTTGCCGCAGGACTCAGTCGGCATCGCGCACGACATCACACTCGCCAGCGGAAGCGCGAACCTCCTGGAGCTGGAGCCTGTGTACGCGCCGGTCGCCGGCAAGCAAAGGCCCGGCTTCTATGGGGCTACCTCCTATAAGGAGGGGATTTCGCGCATCCGGACCGCTTTGAACGGGGAGCGGCTTTGATATTTTTTCCTCGGTTCACCTCGGGGTGCCAAAGCAGGAGCTTGAAATAAAGGTAGAAGGGGCAGGCAACTTTTCCGATGGAAAAGCAGCCTGCCCTTTTTTTTATGCAGGAAGTCAGGCAGTTTCCGTGAAGGTAAAGTTGGAGGCGGTCTGGTAGATGCCTATACAACTTTTTTGGTAGGCAATCAAAAGTTTAAGATTGCGAAACAGTGGCAGCTGTTGTACAGTGTCGCGCTGTCAACTCCGCCTGACTCATTAAAACTCACGCCGCAGGCGATCATCCTGGAATGTGGACTGACAAGTGACATTTGAAACCCTGCGTTTTATTTTTGCGCTGGCGGCTTTCACTAGCGGACCCTCATGACAGCAAAGACTTGCTTGCGTTAAGGAGTTTATGGTATACGTGACCAGCATCTGTTGTTCTATTTTGGTGAATTAGTGATCATTTAAGCTGGCTCGCCGATTTTGGTAATACCGCAGCACGCATCTCTCTCCGGTAATCCCGGTCGAAGGAAGTCGACATGTTCCTACAACAGCTTGTCAACGGCGTTGCCCTCGGAAGCGTATACGCGCTGATCGCCCTGGGCTACACCATGGTCTACGGCATCATCACCCTGATCAACTTCGCCCACGGCGAGATCTTCATGGTGGGGGCCTTCATCGGACTGCTCCTGGTTTCATTTTTCAAGGTCAACGTCTTCGTCGCCATCGTGGGCGCCATGATCTTCTGCATGATCATGGGGGTGCTGATCGAACTGATCGCCTACCGCCCGCTGCGCAAGTCCTCAAGGCTCTCCGCTCTCATCTCCGCGATCGGCGTCTCCATCTTCCTCTCTTCGCTGGCACTCATGGTCTTTGGGGCCGATGCCAAAGGTTTCCCCGAAGGGGCCTTCCCGGTGCAGCAGATCCAGGTGGGAAGTGCCGACATCTCCACCTTGCAGCTTCTGATCATCGGCGTCTCGGCGGTCCTGATGCTGGGGCTGGAATTCATCGTTCAAAAGACCAAGATCGGCAAGGCGATGCGCGCCACATCCGAGGACTACAACACCGCGGCTCTTATGGGGATCAACGTGAACCGGATCATCTCCTTCACCTTCGCCCTCGGTTCCGCGCTGGCCGCGGCCGGCGGGGTGCTGGTAGGGGTCCTGTTCAACGCCGTCTCCTTCAACATGGGGCTCATGGCCGGCCTCAAGGCGTTTGCCGCCGCGGTCCTCGGGGGGATCGGCTCGATTCCGGGCGCCATGCTTGGAGGGCTCCTGCTTGGGGTCTCCGAGGTCTTCGGTGTCGCCATCGGCTACTCGTCCTACCGTGACGCGATCGCCTTTACCATTCTCGTGCTCGTTCTCCTGGTGAAGCCGACCGGCCTGCTGGGACAAAAAATTACTAAGAAGGTATAGATTCGATGGCAGATTTCCTTAATAGCTTGGTCGGCGCCGTCGACCCGTACATGATGCAGATCCTGGTCAACGTCGGCGTGGCTATCGTGCTGGCGCTGGGGCTCAACGTGATCGTCGGTCTCACCGGCCAGCTGTCGCTGGGGCACGCGGCCTTCATGAGCATAGGAGCCTTCACCAGCGCCATGGTCACCATCAAGACCGGGCTCCCCTTCAGCCTGAACCTCTTGGTCACCGGCGTGGTCACCGCCATCGTCGCAGCAGCCATCGGCTTCCCCATCCTGAGGCTTACCGGCGACTATCTGGCCATCTGCACCCTGGGCTTCGCCGAGATCGTCAAGGTGTTCTTCCTGAACTTCGAGCCGACCAACAAGGCGCTCGGCCTCACCGTCCCCCCTGCCAAGACCATGATCCCGATGCCGATCTACGTTTGGGTGGTGGCGATCCTCTCCATCGTGCTGGTCACCTTCGTGCAGTCCTCCCGGTTCGGCCGGGCCCTGAAGGCGATCCGCGAGGACGAGATCGCCGCCGAGGCGATGGGTATCAACACGGCGCGCTACAAGATCCAGGCCTTCGCGCTCGGCTCCTTCATGGCCGGGGTCGGCGGCGGCCTCTACGCCCACTTCCTGAGCTACATCAACCCTTCGGACTTCGGCTTCCTGAAGTCGGTCGACATCCTCGCCATGGTGGTCTTGGGCGGCCTGGGGAGCGTCCCGGGCACGGTGATCGGCTCGTCCGTGCTTGCCTCGGCGCCCGAGTTCCTGCGCTTCATGTCCCAGTACCGCATGCTGGTTTACGGCGCGCTGCTGGTCTTCTTGATGGTGTTCCGCCCCAACGGGCTTCTCGGGGGCGTCAACTTCACCGAACTGCTGCTGCGGGCCGTCGGCAAGAAACGTAAATAACTTCATCAGCGAGAGATAGCATGTCGATACTTAAACTCGAAGACGTCACCATCCGCTTCGGCGGCCTGGTCGCGGTGGACAAGGTAAACCTCACCGTCGAGAAGGGGAGCATCATGGCCCTGATCGGGCCCAATGGCGCCGGCAAGAGCACCATGTTCAACCTGATCACCGGGATCTACACCCCGACCGAGGGGCGGATCTCCTTCATGGACGAAAGCATCTCGGGGAAGACCCCGTTCCACATCGCCGCCGCAGGCATCGGCCGCACCTTCCAGAACATCAGGCTCTTCACCCAGTTAACCGTGCTGGAAAACGTGCTGATCGGCGCACACACCAGGGGTAAATGGGACCTCACCGGCGCGGTGCTGAAGTTCCTCCCCTTCGTGCGGCGCGAGGAGGCCGAGCTGAAGGAGCTGGCCCTTGCCTGCCTGAAGCAGGTCGACCTGCTGCACAAGGCGGACGAGCTGGCGGGGAACCTCCCCTACGGCGAGCAGCGCCGCCTGGAGATAGCCCGCGCGCTTGCCATCAAGCCGCAGATCATCCTTCTGGACGAGCCCGCCGCGGGGATGAACCCGCAGGAAAAACAGGTCCTGGCTGAGATGGTCAAGGCGATCAGCAAGACCGGCGTGACCGTGTTCCTGGTCGAGCATGACATGAAGTTCGTCATGGGGATTTCCGATCGCATCGCCGTCCTCGATTACGGGGTGAAGATCGCCGAGGGGACTCCGGAGGAGATCCGGTCCAATCCCAAGGTGATCGAAGCGTACCTCGGCAAAGGAGCAGCGCATGCTTAAGGTAGAGAACATCAGCGTGAACTACGGCGCCATCAAGGCGCTGCAAAACGTTTCCTTCCAGATCAACCAGGGTGAGATCGTGGCTCTCATCGGCGCCAACGGCGCCGGCAAGACCACCATCCTCAACACCATCTCCAACATCGTTCCCTCCGTCGCCGGGAAGATCACCTATCTGGACCGCGAGATCACCAAGCTCCCGCCGCACGAGATCGTGAAGCTCGGCATCTCCCAGGTTCCCGAGGGGCGCCGGGTCTTCGCCAAGATGAGCGTCCTGGAGAACCTGGAGATGGGGGCCTATACCCGCAGCGACAACGAAATCGGCTCCGACATGGAGAAGATCTTCCAGCGCTTCCCGCGCCTCAACGAGCGCAAGAAGCAGGCGGCCAAGACCCTTTCCGGCGGGGAGCAGCAGATGCTGGCGATGGGGCGCGCCTTGATGTGCCGTCCGAAGCTGCTGCTGCTCGACGAGCCCTCCATGGGGCTTGCCCCGATGCTGGTGGAGCAGATCTTCCAGATCATCCAGGAGATCAACGCCAGCGGCACCACGATCCTGCTGGTGGAGCAAAACGCGAACATGGCGCTTTCCATCGCACACCGAGCCTACGTCCTTGAGACGGGCGAGGTGGTGCTGCAGGGGGATGCCAAGGAGCTTGCCTCCAATCCCGAGGTGAGGAAGGCGTACCTGGGAGAGTAGGGTGTCCGAATCCGCCACAACCAAGCCCTGGATCAACCCCTACCTGGCCATCCTGGTAGGGGTTTTTGCTGTCTCCTTCTCGGCGATCCTGGTGCGTGTCTGCTCCGCGCCGCCTTTGGTGATCGCCGCCTACCGGCTCCTCTTCACCTTTTTTTTCCTTGCGCCGGTAACACTTTGGGGCGGCGCCCCGACGCTCAGGGGGATGACGGCAAGGCAGGTACTTCTTTCCGCCGCAAGCGGCATCTTCCTTGCCTTTCATTTCGTCACCTGGTTCATCTCTCTCAAGTACACCTCCATAGCCAGTTCCGTTGTGCTGGTCACCACCCAGCCGCTCTTCGTGGTGCTCGGCTCGTGGATCTTTTTCAAGGAGCGGGTGCCGCGCCTGGCGCTTTACGGCGGGGCGCTCGCCTTCGCCGGGAGCGTCGTCATCGGCGCCACCGATTTCCAGCTGGGAGGGAGCGCCTTTATCGGGGACCTTTTGGCCCTTTTCGCCGCCGTGATGGTCTCGGGGTACCTTCTGATCGGGAGAAAGCTCAGGGGGGACGTTCCCCTTACCGGATATACCTTCGTCACCTACGGGTCGAGCGCCGCGGTGCTGACCGCGACCGCCCTGGCTGCGAAATACCCCATGTATCCCTATCCCGCCCGGGACTGGCTCATCTTCCTGGCGCTGGCCCTGGTCTGCACCATCCTGGGTCACACCGTCTTCAACTGGGTACTCCGCTACGTGCAGGCCTCCGTCGTTTCGGTGAGCGTTCTCGGCGAGCCTTTGGGGGCGATACTTTGGGCCGCGGTTTTCCTCGGCGAGAACCCGACGCCGCGCCAGGCGCTGGGGGGAGCCGTCATCTTCTCCGGGCTCTTCCTCTTCACCAGGGTGACGGCCAAGGCGAAAAGCGGGGGCTAGGGGCTAGGGACTAGAGGCTAGAACCCCTCGCCCCTTGGGAGAGGGACAGGGGTGAGGGTGGCTGGTGAAATTATGCGACAGGAGGCGAGTATGGATACCAATTCGAGCGCGAGCGCCAAAAGGGTGCAGGACGCGCTGCATGGCTTCGGCCTGGATTGCAAGGTGAAGGAACTGGCGGAAAGCACGCGGACCGCGGTCGATGCGGCCAACGCGGTCGGGTGCGACGTGGGGCAGATCGTCAAGTCGCTGGTGTTCAGGGGCAAGTCAAGCGGCAAAGCTGTGTTCGTGGTCGCAAGCGGCGCCAACCAGGTTAACGAAAAGAGCCTCGCCGCCCTCGTGGGCGAAAAGATTGGGAAGGCCGACGCCGACTTCGTCCGGGAGCAGACCGGATTCGCCATCGGCGGCGTGTCACCGGCGGGGCACCCGGCCCCCCTGCACACCTACGTGGATGAAGATCTCCTTGGCTACGACGAGTTGTGGGCTGCGGCGGGGACGCCTCACGCGCTCTTCTCGTTGACTCCGGAGCAGCTCTGCCTGATCACTTCCGGGGAAGTGGTGAACATAAAGAAGGTGCCGGCGCCATAGAGTTTTTCGGTAAAGGATGTGCCAGCAAAGAGCAAATCCCCCCTGTCCCCCCTTCGCAAAGGGGGGGACGTGATAGCTTGCCTAATCCTTCGAGGGAACGCCTTGCTGGCTCGACGGTTTTCCAAGATGAACCTTCGCACGAAGGGACACTACATAACTTGAGTTCCCCTGGTAGTTCCCCTGATCGAAGGGGAGAGGGCAACACAAACGGCAGATAAAGGAATAACTGAAAGAATGGAAACACCCAAAGCAGTAAAGGCACGCGACAGCTTCACCACAGGTCTGGGCGTCATCGCCGCTACCCTCGGCTCCGCCGTCGGGCTCGGCAACATCTGGAAGTTCCCGGCGCTGACCGGGCTGAACGGCGGGGCGGCGTTCATCGTCGTCTACCTCCTCTCCACGCTCATGGCCGGGCTCCCGGTGATGATAGCCGAACTGATGCTCGGGCGCCGCTCCAAGTCCGACGCGCTGACCACGTTCCGGGTGCTGCACCCCGAGCGCGAGAGCTGGTCTCTGATCGGCGCAGCCGGGGTCCTTTCCGCCTTTCTCATCCTCGCCTTTTACACCGAGGTGGCGGGGTGGGTCTTCGCCTACATCTTCAAGGCGGCCTCGGGGAGCATCCTCTCGGCCGATCCCAAGGTCACCTCTGCCGCCTTCGCCAAGCTGATCGCCGACCCGGTGCAGTCGGTGTTCTGGCAGTGCGCGGTCATCGCCTTCGTCGGCGCCATCATCGTCATGGGGGTCTCCAAGGGGATCGAGAAGACCACCAAAAGGCTTATGCCGGTGCTGTTCCTTATTCTGGTCATGATCGGGGTGCGCAGCCTGATGCTCCCCGGCGCGGCCCAGGGGCTCGATTTCCTCTTCCGCCCCGACTTCTCCAAGGTCACCGGCGCCGTGGTGCTCACCGCCATGGGGCTAGCCTTCTTCAAGCTCTCCGTCGGGATGGGGACCATGATCACCTACGGGAGCTACTTCAGAAACGACCAGAACGTCCCCATGACCGCCCTGCGCGTGATGCTGGCGGACCTCACCGTATCCATCCTGGCGGGGGTCGCCATCTTCCCGGCGGTCTTCACCTTCGGCTTCAAGCCTGAGGCCGGTCCGTCTCTCTTATTCATCACCATTCCGGCCGTCTTCTCCCAGATGCCCTTCGGCAACGTCTTCGTGGTCCTCTTCTTCGTCCTCGGGGCCATTGCCTCGACAGGCGCCATGCTCTCCATCATGGAAGTGCCGGTTGCCTACCTGCACCAGCGCTTCGGGGTGAGCCGCTTCAACGCCACGGCAGCAACTGGGATCCTGCTGGCCTTGATCGGCTCGACCGCCGCGCTTTCCAACAGCGTCCTCGCGGAGTTCAAGCTGTTCGGCATGACCATGTTCGACCTGTACGACTTCCTAACCTCCAACCTGCTCATGCCGGTCGGTGGGCTCTTCATCTGCATCTTCGTCGGATGGGTCTGGGGTGAAAAGCAGGTGAGGGCCGCATTGTCCAACGACGGACAGCTGCAAAACGGCGCCGTCATCGGCATCTTCTTCTTCATCGTGAGGTATGTCGCGCCCGTCACCATCGGCGTCATCCTGCTGCGCGGATTGAAGATCATCTAGTTACTTGCACCCCTCCAGCCGGGGTGATTTACCGGAACCTGATATGACCAAACCTATCGACAGCTCTGAGCACGCAGCGCACGAGGCCCGGCGCCTCGGCGTCATCTACGGCCTCGCCGCCTACCTGTGCTGGGGATTTTTCCCCGTTTACTTCAAGTCGGTTAAGATCGTGCCGCCGCTGGAGATGGTTTCGCACCGGATCGTCTGGTCGCTTGCATTCCTGCTTTTGCTCATCACCTGGAAAAGGGCGTGGCGGAGCATGCTGGAACTCCTCGTCCTTCCCAAATCCTTGGCGGTGCTCTTCGCCACCACCTTGCTCATCGCCACCAACTGGCTGGTCTTCATCTACGCCATAAGCGTAGGAGAGGTGCTTCAGTCGAGCCTGGGCTATTTCATCAACCCGCTGGTGAGCGTGCTCCTCGGATTCGTCTTTTTGCGCGAGAGGCTGGAGCGGGCGCAGTGGATCAGCCTGGCCCTGGCGGTCGCCGGCGTCCTGTACCTCGCCATCGAGTACGGCAGCGTCCCCTGGATCGCCCTGGCGCTCGCTCTCTCCTTCGGGCTATACGGCCTGATCCGCAAGGCGCTCCATGTTGAGCCTTTGGTCGGCCTCACCGTAGAGACGCTCCTTCTCGCCCCTATCGCGCTTTATTACCTCTTCCACCTGAACCAGACCGGCGCCGGAATCTTCCTGGCCCACTCGACGCGCCTCGACCTGCTCATCCCCATGTCCGGCATCGTCACCGCGATACCGCTACTTCTCTTTGCCGCCGCGGCCAAGAAACTGAGGCTCGCCACCATAGGCTTTCTCCAGTACATAACCCCGACCATGCACTTCCTGCTCGCCATCACCATCTTCGGCGAGACCTTCACCCATACCCACCTGGTGAGCTTCCTCTTCATCTGGAGCGGCTTGGCCCTTTACTCCTGGCACGCCTATCGGTCGGTCAGAAGGACGCAGATTTCGAGTTGACCGGCTTCCAGAGATACAAAAGCAAATCCCCCCTGTCCCCCCTCCCGCCTTCGCGGACCGAAGCGCTACGGCGCGCAGGGCCGTCGCAAAGGGGGAACGCATAACCACGCCTGGTTTCTTACTGGGAACGTGCCGCTTGCTTTCAGCAAACTGTCTTACTGGCATAAGTTCCACCTTTCCCTCTGTACTTCTCTCACAGCATCTTTCCCCGTCCTCATTCAACCCTTCGCAGCAGAGAAGTTTCATATAAAAACCTAAACTTCTGTTCAAACAAACCGAAAAGACTATGGAATCGCAGCCTGTACAGATTTTGAGCAGCAGCGCTTTCTGTCTGCTCGACAGGTGCTCCATTGAGCTCCGTAGCTTTGGTCCAGCATCCTCGAGACCAAGTGGCGGCGGTGCCGTCGCGGAGTGCAGATGCAGATTGCTTCATTTGCTTTGCCTCTCCCCCGGCTGATGGATGTAAAGAGCAGGAGCAGACGTCATGGACCCTTCATCCCTAGTCAAGAAAATCCTCATCGTGGAAGATGACGATTCCCACGCGGAACTGATCCGGAGAGGTTTCAGCGACAATTCCGAGACTTACCAGCTGACGGTTGCCACCAGTTTGCAGGAGGCGTTAGCCACCGTGCAGAGCCGGGATTTCGACATCGTGCTCACCGACTACCTCCTTCCCGACGGAAGCGGCGTGGACCTGGTTCAGAAATCGGGAAGGGCCACTCCGGTGGTGATCATGACCTCCCACGGCAACGAGCAGCTGGCCGTGGATGCCATGAAGGCGGGCGCGTTGGACTACGTGGTCAAGATGCCGGAGGTATTCGGCGCCATGCCGCGCATCGTAGAGCGCGCCCTGCGCGAATGGGAGCTGATGCTTGAACACAAGCAGGCCGAAGAGGCGCTTTTGTTGCAGACGCGCCGCCTTGAACACGAGGTAGCCGAGCGGCAGTCGGCCCAGGAAGCGCTGCAGGCCCAGGCCTTGCTGCTGCAAAACGAGATCGCGGAGCGCCGCCAGGCCCAGGAGACCCTGCGGCTCTCCGAGGAGAAGTTCTCCAAGGCCTTCGACAACGCTCCCATGATCATGACCATCACGACGCGGGAAAGCGGCACGCTCCTCGACGTCAACAACAGGTTCCTGGAAGTGTCGGGGTGGGAGAGGTCGGAGGTTATCGGCAAGAGCACCACCGAGGTCGGCTGGATCAGCAGCGCCGACCGCGCAATCCTGTTCGAGAGCCTGAATCGGGACGGGCATATTTCCGGCATGGCGCTCAACCTGCATCCGCGCGGGGGACGCACCATCAAGGCCGAGCTCTACATCGAGACCTTAACGGTGGACGGCTGCGAGCGCCTCTTGGGGATCGCCATCGACGTCACCGAGCGACATAAGCTCGAAGAGCAGTTGCGCCACTCCCAGAAGCTGGAGGCGGTAGGCCTGCTGGCGGGAGGGGTGGCGCACGACTTCAACAACATCCTCACCGTGATCGGCGGGTACTGCGAGATGCTGAAGCTGGAACTGGCTCCGGACACCCCACTGCGCGAGAAGGTGCTGCAGATATCCGCCGCATCGGAGCGCGCCTCGAACCTTACCCGGAGCTTGCTCGCCTTCAGCCGCAAGGGGGAGGTGAAGGCGGTCCCTACCGACTTGAACCTGCTGGTGCATGGGGTGGAGAGGTTCCTGCAGCGGATCATCGGCGAAGATATCACCCTCTCCACCTCGGTACCCGAACGCTCCATCTGGGCGGTGGTTGATTCCGGACAGATAGATCAGGTGCTGATGAACCTTGCCGCCAACGCCAGGGACGCCATGCCCAAGGGGGGGCGCCTGTTCGTTGAATTGCAGCAACAGGAGATCGATGCGGCCTTCGTGCACGCGCACGGTTTCGGTACCCCAGGCGAATACGCCCTGCTCACCGTCTCCGACACCGGGGAGGGGATGGACGAGGAGACCAGGAACCGGATCTTCGATCCCTTTTTCACCACAAAGGTGGCGGGGAAGGGGACCGGCCTGGGGCTCGCCATCGTCTACGGCATCGTGATCCAGCACAAGGGGTTCGTCAACGTCTACAGCGAGCCCGGTGTGGGCACGACCTTCCGCATCTACCTCCCCATGGTGCAACCGGAGTTGGACTGCCGCAGCGAGGCGGTAGCCGTCGAGCCTTGTGTGCGGGGGACCGAAACCATCCTCGTGGCCGAGGACGACCCGCACGTCCTGGACCTCGTGACGAGCGTCCTCGGGCAGTACGGCTACAGCATCATCCATGCGGTCAACGGGGCGGAGGCGGTGGAGAAGTTCCGGGAAAACGACCGGATTAAGCTGGTGCTGATGGACATCATCATGCCGGTGATGAACGGCAAGGAAGCCGCGGACCAGATCAGGCGGCTGCAGCCGGAGGCGCGGATCCTGTTCACCAGCGGCTACACGGCTGAGATCATCATGAGCAGATGCGATTTGGAAGAGGGCGCGGAACTGATCATGAAGCCGGTGAAACCTGCCCTGCTGCTCAAAAAAGTGCGGGAGATGCTGGACCGGGCGGCTCAGGACGCAGGCAGGGGAGGGGGAACATGATCAAGGAGAAAAACCGGATCCGCAGCTTCGCGCTGTTGTTGGCCGGTTTTTGGACCATAGCCATCGCGGTCTCGTTTGCCTGGCTTTACCATCACGAATCTGAAAAAGTGGTGGAAGTGGCACGGGCCGAGGCGCGGGCCGCCTTCGATAAGGACGCGCTTTTCCGCAGCTGGGGCAACAGGCACGGCGGCGTCTACGTGGAGGTGACCGAGGCCACGCCCCCGAACCCGTACCTCGCCCACGTCCCCGACCGTGAAATCACCACCCCCTCCGGAAAGCGGCTCACCCTCATGAACCCCGCCTACATGTTGCGGCAGGTTTTCGAGCTTGCGGATGGGCAAAAGGATCTGATCCGCGGTCACATAACCAGTCTCAAGCCGCTGCGCCCGGAAAACGCCTCGGACCCTTGGGAGGCGAAGGCGCTGCGCCAATTCGAGAACGGGGCAAAGGAGGTGAGCGAGGTCCAGCAGATGTGGGGGCAGGACCATCTGAGGCTCATGCGGCCCTTTCTGATGGAGCAGGGCTGCCTCAAGTGCCACGGGGGGCAGGGATACAAGGTCGGGGACGTGCGCGGAGGTGTCAGCGTCTCCGTCCCGCTCAACGTCAAAAAGGGCCTTGCCAACAGCGCCGTCGCCGTCGGGTTGATCAGCTACGGCCTGCTCTGGACCTTCGGCATAGGGATAATCGTGATTGGGAGCATGGTCCTGTCCAGGAATCTGAAGACCCTGGAGGATAGCGAGGAGCGCTACCGCACCGTTGCGAACTACACAGCGGACTGGGAATACTGGCAGTGGCTCGACGGCTCCTTCAGGTACATCTCCCCCTCCTGCAAAGAGGTTTCCGATTACAGCCACGAGGAGTTCCATAGCGACCCTGGGCTCATACAGCGGATCATCCACCCTGACGACCTCGCTGCTTTCGTCGACCATAGCCATGCGGTCAAGAAAGGGGAGGCCGTGGCCATCGACTTCCGCATCGTCAGGCGAGACGGCGAAGTGAGGTGGATCTCCCACGTCTGCCAGATGGTTTACACCAGCGAAGGTGCCGAGAACGGCATCCGCGCCAGCAACCGGGACATCACCGACCGCAAGAAGGCGGAAGCGGCGCTTAAGGAGCAGGCGCTTCTTTTGGAAAACGAGGTGCGCGAGCGGATGGTGCGCGAGGTGGAGCTGGAGGCGAAAAACGCAGAGCTTGAGCGCTTCACCTACACGGTGTCCCACGACTTGAAGAGCCCGCTCATCACCATCAAGGGTTTCGCGGGGGCCGTACTGAAGGACATCGAGGCGGGCAACCTATCGCGTCTGGATTCCGATGTGAAAAGAATCATGGGGGCGGCGGACAAGATGGCTGCGCTCTTAAGCGACCTCCTGGAGCTCTCCAGGATCGGCAGGATCATGAACCCTCCCAGCCGCATCGAGATGAACCTCCTGGCAGAGGAGGTCCTGGCGCAGCTTTCCGGCCCGATCTCGCAGGGTGGGGTGAAGTTGGTACTGCAGCCGGGGCTCCCCGCCGTGTGGGGCGACGCCCCGCGTATCGCAGAGGTGCTGCAAAACCTGGTCGAAAACGCGGTGAAGTACATGGGGAACCAGCTGCAGCCACTGGTGGAGATCGGCATGCGGGAAGTGGAACAGGAACAGGTGTTCTGGGTGCGGGACAACGGCATGGGCATCCCGCAGCAGTATCACGAAACCGTGTTCGGGCTTTTCAACAAGCTCGACCCCCATTCCGAGGGAACCGGTATTGGGCTCGCGCTCGCGCGACGCATCGTCGAATTACACGGCGGAAGGCTCTGGGTGGAATCGGAAGGAAGAGGGTTTGGCAGCTCCTTCTGCTTCACCCTGGGGAGCAAGAGGCCGGATGCCGATGACACTGAGATAAAAGGAGGGACATCATGAACGGCGAACCGCTTTGCATCCTGCTGGTCGAGGACAACCCCGATCACGCCGAACTGGCTATGCGCAACCTGAACGACGGCAAACTCGCCAACAAGATCTTCCATGTGGAGGACGGCGAGGCCGCACTGGATTTTCTGAACCACAGGGGGATCTATGACGACACGCAGCGGTTTCCGCGTCCGCACCTGATCCTTTTGGACCTGCGCCTTCCCAAGGTGGACGGCATAGAAGTGCTCAAGGCGGTGAAGGGCTCTGACGAGTTGAAGGCCATTCCCGTTGTGATACTCACCACCTCGGCGGCCGAGCGCGATCTCGCCCAGGCTTATCAGAATTACGCCAACAGCTACCTGACCAAACCGGTGGACTTCGACTCCTTCAGCGAGCTTTTGCGCGACATGGGGTTCTACTGGCTCGCCTGGAACAAGCGCCCCTGGTAGCCTGAAAGGCCCCCTCCAACCACGACCGGCAACGGCTGCTGCGCACCCGCCGGCAGCCTTGCCGCCGCACCCTCCTCTGTATTTCCTGTCGGAATAACTTGAGTTTTATCGGCAAAACCTATATATTTCTGCGATTCCGATTAAACACCAAACGAGTGGGGATCGGGGCCTTCCGCGTCGCCTTCCCATGTTGCTTTCGTAAAAACTTCCCAATTTCGGCAGGTTACTCATATGCTCCTGATGATAGACAACTACGACTCCTTCACCTACAACATCGTCCAATACCTGGGCGAGCTGGGTGAAGATGTCCGGGTGTACCGAAACGACAAGATCACCCTGGCCGAAATCGAGGCCATGGCGCCCGATCGCATCGTGATCTCGCCGGGGCCGTGCTCCCCGGAGGAGGCCGGGATCTCGGTAGAGGTGGTGCGTCACTTCGCCGGGCGCATCCCGATCCTGGGCGTCTGCCTCGGGCACCAGTCCATCGGCTACGCCTTCGGCGGCAAGATCGTCAAGAGCGCGACGCTCATGCACGGCAAGACCTCTCCGATACTGCACGACGGCAAGGAGCTCTTCGCCGGCCTCCCCAACCCGTTTGCCGCCACGCGCTACCACTCGCTGATCGTCGAGCGCGAGTCCCTTCCCGCGGAGCTCGAGGTGACCGCGTGGGTGGCCGAGGGGGAGATCATGGGGATGCGGCACCGCACCCTACCGATCTGGGGAGTACAGTTCCACCCGGAGTCCATCCTCACCGAGGGTGGGATGGAGCTTTTGCAAAACTTTCTTAAGCTGTCGAAGTAACTTCACGCCTCCAGGGACCCGCAGGCCTTGTGCCCCGGGCCCGGTTCCCTGGCTGGCGGCGCAAATGCATGGCCAGGCAAGGAGAACGTCCCGCACCGGATCGCCCCGTCTTTCGCTGTTTTCCCCAGTGCTGCCTTTCTTTTTTATTTGGTGATGCTTTTGATCTTTCGTTGAAAAGGAGCAGCTATGATTCGCAAGGCAATCGCACGCGTGGTGGAGAAGCAGGATCTTTCCGAAGCCGAGATGATCGAGGTGATGGACCAAGTTATGTCCGGCGGCGCTACCCCTGCCCAGATCGCGTCTTTCATCACCGCGCTCAGGATGAAGGGGGAGACGGTCGACGAGATCACCGGCGCCGCGCGCGTCATGCGCGACCGGGCGCTTCCCATCCGGGTCGGCAAGAGCGTGCTCGGCATCGACCGCGACGACATCAACCTCGACCGCGAGACCATCCTCGACACCTGCGGCACCGGCGGCAGCGGCACCAACAGCTTCAACATCTCCACCACCGTGGCCTTCATCGTATCCGCCTGCGGCGTCAAGGTCGCCAAGCACGGCAACCGCGCGGTCTCCTCTTCCTGCGGCTCGGCCGACGTCCTGGAGGCCCTGGGAGTCAACCTCGACGTCACCCCCGAGGTGGTCGAGCGGAGCATCGCCCAGATCGGCATCGGCTTTCTCTTTGCCCCGGCGCTTCACGGCGCCATGAAGCACGCCATCGGCCCCAGGCGCGAGATCGGCATCCGAACCATCTTCAACATCCTTGGCCCCCTCACCAACCCGGCGGGCGCGGACTGCCAGGTGCTCGGCGTCTACCGGGAGGACCTGGTGGAGAAACTGGCGCTGGTCCTGAAAAAGCTCGGCTGCAGCCGCGGCTTCGTGGTGCACGGCTGTGACGGCATGGACGAGGTTACCCTGACCGGGGAGAGCACCGTCGCCGAGATCTCCGCCGACGGCGTCAAGCTCTACAAGGTCGCCCCGGAGCAGTTCGGACTGGAGCGCGCCCCGCTCACCGAGCTCCACGGCGGCGACGCGCAGGGAAACGCGGTGATCGTGAGGGACATCCTCTCCGGCAAGGACGGCGCCAAGAGGCGCATCGTCCTCTTGAACGCGGGGTATGCGCTGGTCGCAACAGGGAAGGCGAAGGACGTCGCCGAGGGGATCCGTCTGGCCGCCGAGACCATCGACTCCGGTGCCGCCATGAAGCAGCTGGAGCGGCTGGTCGCGCTCACCAACGAGGCGGAATAAAGCTTCCCCCCACCCCGACCCTCCCCGGCTGGGGGAGGGCTTGCCAGGGAATAGAAGAGGATCGCAGGATCAGGAAGGATTTACAGCTATGACGCAGCTCCCCGATGTGCTTAAGAAGATAGTCGATTACAAGCAGGGCGAAGTCGCCGCCATGAAGGCGGAGGTGTCGCTCATCGAGATCATGGACCGGCTCGCCGAAATGGAGGACCATCCGCGCGGGTTCCAGGCGGCTCTCATCAACTCGCTTTCCTCGGGATGGACCCCCATCATCGCCGAGGTAAAGAAGGGGTCCCCCTCCAAGGGGCTGATCCGGCCTGATTTCGACCCGCTGCAGATCGCCCGCACCTACCAGGAAAACGGCGCCACCTGCCTCTCCGTCCTTACCGACGAACACTTCTTCATGGGGCACCTGAGCTACCTTTCCGCCATCCGCGAGGAGGTTTCGCTCCCGCTTTTGCGCAAGGACTTCATCTTCGACCCCTACCAGATCTACCAGGCCCGCGCCGCCGGGGCCGACGCCATCCTCCTGATCGCCGCGATGCTGGATCTCCACCAGCTGCGTGACTTCTCCGCGCTGGCCCAGGAGCTCTCCATGGACGTGCTCCTCGAGGTGCACGACGAGAAGGAGCTGGAGACCGCCCTGCAGACCGACTGCACCCTGATCGGCGTCAACAACCGGGATCTCAGGAGCTTCGTGGTGGACATCGCCACCTCCGAGCGGCTGGCCGCGCTGGTGCCGCAGGGGCGCCTGGTGGTGGCGGAAAGCGGCATCAACAGGCGCGAGGAGATCGTGCACCTCATGTCGAAGGGGCTGCACGCTTTCCTGATCGGCGAGTCGCTGATGCGCGAGGAAGATTTCGGCGCGAAGCTGCGCGAACTGCTGGGTTAATTACGACAATCCGTCCAAAGGAGTGGCTATGAATACCAAGTTTATGCTCGATGAATCCCGCATCCCTAAACAGTGGTACAACATCATCCCCGACATGCCCGGGCCGCTGCATCCTGTCGTCAACCCGCAGACGCTGAAGCCCGTGACTCCGGAGGACATGAGCGCGATCTTCCCGATGTCGCTGATCGAGCAGGAGATGTCGACCGAGCGCTGGATCGACATCCCCGAAGAGGTGCGCGAGAAGTACCGGCTCTGGAGACCGGCCCCGCTTTTCAGGGCGAGGAGGCTCGAGCAGGCGCTGCAGACACCGGCGAAGATCTACTACAAGTACGAAGGGGTCTCGCCGGCAGGCTCCCACAAGCCCAACTCCGCCATCCCGCAGGCCTACTACAACAAGCAGGCGGGGATCCGCAGGCTCGCCACCGAGACCGGCGCCGGGCAGTGGGGGAGCTCGCTCTCTTTGGCCTGTTCCATGTTCGGCCTGGAGTGCACCATCTACATGGTGAAGGTCTCCTGCACCCAGAAACCTTACCGGAAGAGCATGATGCAGCTTTGGGGCGCGACGGTGATCCCGTCCCCCTCCGAGTTCACCAACGCCGGGCGCTCGATACTGGCGCACGATCCGAACAACCTGGGGAGCCTCGGCATCGCCATCTCGGAGGCGGTGGAGGACGCCGCCACCCATGACGATACGAACTACGCCTTGGGGAGCGTCCTGAACCACGTCTGCTTGCACCAGACCGTGATCGGGCTGGAGGCGAAAGAGCAGATGGAGCTCGCCGGGGACTACCCGGACGTGGTCATCGCCTGCTGCGGCGGCGGCTCGAACTTCGCCGGACTCGCCTTCCCCTTCCTCTCCGACCGCGCCAACGGGAAGAAGGTGCGCTGCCTGGCAGTGGAGCCCGCTTCCTGCCCGACCCTGACCAAGGGTGTCTACGCCTTCGATTACGGCGACACGGCGAAGCTCGCCCCCATCACCATGATGTACACCCTGGGGCACGACTTCATGCCGCCGGGAATCCATGCGGGAGGTCTGCGCTACCACGGCGAGTCCGCCCTCATCTCGCAGCTCTACCATGCAGGGGAGATCGAGGCGAAGGCTTACAAGCAGAACGCCTGCTTCGAGGGGGCGCTCCTCTTCGCCAGGAGCGAGGGGATCGTGCCGGCGCCGGAATCCTCGCACGCCGTGCGCGCCGCCATCGACGAGGCGGTGCTGGCCAAGGAGGAAGGGAAGGAGAAGACCATCCTGTTCGGGCTCTCCGGTCACGGCCAGCTTGACATGATGGCCTACGACGCGTACCTCTCCGGGGCGCTTGAGGACTTCGAATACCCGGAGGAGATGATCCGGCAGTCGCTGGAGCGGCTTCCCAAGGTTGCCTTCTAGGTAAACCGGGCTCCCTGCAAGTCATTGCGTTCTCCCTTTGCGAAGGTTCATCGGGAAACACCATGAAGTAAGCGTTATCTTCCCACGAAGACCAAACGTGGCTGCCACGTTCCCCCCTTTGCGAAGGGGGGACAGGGGGGATTTGCCCTTTGCCGCAAAAGAGCAGCTTCGTCATCAGCGCAATGGCATCACACCGTGCTTGAAGAAAGACGCTCCCCTTGCCAAAGATCGGCCTGCTGGAATGGATGTTTCTTCAGCCTGAAAGATGGCCCGCTTCGGAGCAGTTTCCCCGGTTGTGGGTGGGGAATTGAGTAATTTTAAGGGTATACGCCGATGACAAAGGTCAAGATATGTGGCATAACATCGCTTGATGATGCTCTCATGGCGGTCGAGGCCGGGGCCGACGCCCTCGGTTTCGTCTTCTTCGAGAAGTCCCCGCGCTGCTTGGGTCCGGATGCCGCCGCGAGGATCATCTGGGAGCTTCCCCCCTTCGTCCAGGCGGTGGGGCTCTTCGTCAACGCCGAGCTCGATTTTGTCAACCGCACCGCCGACACCTGCGGACTCGACCTGGTCCAGCTCCACGGCGAAGAAAGCCCTGCGTACTGCGGCCTCGTGCGCAGGAGGGTGATGAAGGCGTTCCGGGTGCGCGGCCCCGAGACTCTCGCCGCACTTCCCGATTACAAGGTCTCGGCCTACCTCCTCGACGCCTACTCCCCGGTTTCCCACGGCGGGACCGGCGAGCGCTTCGACTGGGAACACGCCGTGGCCGCCAAGGAACAGGGGAGGATAGTCCTTGCCGGCGGGCTCAACCCGGAAAACGTGGCCCAGGCGGTGGCGACGGTCGCCCCCTACGCGGTGGACGTCTCCAGCGGGGTGGAGCTTTCGCCCGGCCGCAAGGACCGCGACAAGGTCAGGCGCTTCATCGCCGAGGCCAAGAAAGTTGCCATACCGTGAGTCAATTCCTCTCCCGCCTCTCCCACGGGGCAGGGGAGTATGCATATGAGATCGAAGAACCTTGAAGCAAGAGCGGTTTTAACCCAAACCAAAGGAGTGGCAATGAAGATTATCGTAACCGATGAAGTGGCTCAGGAAGGACTGGCACTTTTGCAGCGCGACCCGCGCGTGCAGATGGACATCAAGCTGGGACTGAAGAAGGAAGAGCTTTACGCGATCATTGGTGATTACGACGTTATCATCACCAGAAGCGGCACCACCGTGGACAAGCCCCTGCTTGACGCAGCGACCAACCTGAAAATGGTCGCGCGCGCCGGCGTCGGCGTCGACAACGTGGATGTCGACTATGCCTCCGCCAAGGGCGTCATCGTCGTCAATGCACCTTTCGGCAACACCAACAGCGCGGCGGAACACGCCATGGCGCTGCTGCTTTCCTTCTGCCGCAACGTCACCAAGGCAAACTCGTCCCTTAAGGGGGGCGCCTGGAAGCGCGCTCCCTTCACCGGCTACGAGCTCAAAGGGCGCACCGCCGGCGTCATCGGCCTGGGCAAGGTAGGGGGGAGGGTCGCCACCCGCCTCAAGGCCTTCGAGTGCGAAGTCCTTGCCTGCGACCCGTACATCGCCGAGAAAAGGGCGCATGACCTTGGCGTGAAGCTGGTGTCTCTGGACGAGATCATCCGCGTCTGCGACATCATCACCGTACACACCCCGCTTACCGCTGAGACCAAGGGCATGATCGGCAAGAAAGAGCTCGCCGCCATGAAGGAAGGGGTCATCGTCATCAACGCGGCGCGCGGCGGCATCATCAACGAGGAGGCTATGCTCGAGGCGCTCGATTCCGGCAAGGTGGCCGGCGCGGCCTTTGACGTCTGGAGCCAGGAGCCCCCCGACACCGAGACCCTGAAGAAGCTGATCGGCCACGAGAAGATGGTGGTCACGCCGCACCTTGGGGCCAACACCTTCGAGGCGCAGGTGAACGTGGCGGTTGACGTCTCCCGCGAGATCCTCCATTACCTGGACGAGCAGCCGCTGGAAAACGCGATCAACATCCCGAGGTTCGATGCGGCGCTCATGGGGCAGATGCGCCCCTATCTGAACCTGATGAACGTCTTGGCCGACTTCGTCATTCAGCTGGCCGACACCAACCTGAACAAGATCACCTTCACCTACACCGGCAACCTGGCCCAGTACGACTGCACGCCGATCACGGTCCTGGGGCTTGCCTCACTTTTGAACCGCAGGGTCGAGCAGGACGTGAACATGGTCAACGCGCAGCTCGTGGCGGACAGCATGGGGATCGTGGTCGAGGAGGTGAAGTCCAGCCAGACCGAGGCCTTCTCCAACATGATCACCATCACCATCGAGGGGCCCGGCGAGAAGAGGCTCATCAGCGGCACCCTGTTCGAAGGGGTCCCGCGTATCGTCAAGCTGCGCGACTACCAGATGGACTTCCGCCCCGAAGAGCACATGCTGCTCATGACCTACGGAGACCGTCCGGGGATCATCGGCAAGATCGGCACCATTCTGGGCGCACGCGAAATCAACATCGCCTCGATGAACCTGGGGCGTCGCGAGAAGAAAGGGGAGGCGATGGTCATCCTCTCTCTCGACTCCGCCGTTTCCCCGGAGGTGGTGGAAGAGGTGCGGGCGGCCACCGAGGCGACCTTCGTGAAGCCGCTCTACCTTGTGACCGTGAAGTAGCAGATCAGAGACAGCGAAAAGAAAAAGGCCCCGGCGAAAGCTCGGGGCCTTTTTTTTAACCTTTAGACGTTTGTTTTTCCTCTGCGAACCTCCGTGACCTCCGTGTTCCGCCTGTCGCCTTAAGAGATCTTCCTCCCGCCGCATGCCTTAAGCCTGCGGTGCGCTTCACGCAGGGTGGCTTCGGTGGTCTCCCAGCTGATGCAGCTGTCGGTGATCGAGACGCCGTAGGCGAGGGACGAGGGATCGCCGTCCTTGGGCATGGGCTGGTTCCCTTCCTTCAGGTAGCTCTCGATCATCACGCCGGAGATGCTGCGGTTGCCGGCGACGATCTGGTCGATCACGCTCTTCATCACCTCGGGCTGCCGCTCGTACTTCTTCTCGGAGTTGCCGTGGCTGCAGTCGACCATCATGGTGGGGGAAAGACCCGCCTTGGCGATCAGCTCCTCGGACTTCGCTATGTCCTCTGGGGAGTAGTTCGGCTTCTTGCTTCCGCCGCGCAGCACCATGTGCACGTCGGGGTTCCCCGTGGTCTGGATGATCGAGGTCAGGCCGTCGCGGTTGATGCCGAGGAAGCTGTGGGAGTGAAGCGCCGCCTTCATGGCGTCGATGGCGATCTGGAGGTTGCCGTCGGTGCCGTTTTTGAACCCTATCGCGAAGGAGAGGCCGCTCGCCATCTCGCGGTGGGTCTGGGATTCGGTGGTGCGGGCCCCGATGGCGCCCCATGAGAGGAGGTCGGCCAGGTACTCGGGGGTGATCGGGTCGAGCATCTCGGTTGCAACCGGGAGCCCCATTTCGGTGATCTTGCAGAGAAGGGCGCGGGCGATGCCGAGCCCCTTCGAGATCTGGTGGGTGCCGTTCATGTCCGGGTCGTTGATGACCCCCTTCCACCCGATGGTCGTGCGCGGCTTCTCGAAATACACGCGCATGATCAAAAGCATCTCCTCGGAGACTTCCTTGGCAAGCGCGGCGAGCTTCTCGGCGTACTCGAGCGCCCCCTTGGGGTCGTGAATGGAGCAGGGGCCTACGACCACCATGAGCCGCTTGTCCTCCCCCTTCAAGATCCTGGTGATGGCCGCGCGGCTGTTGCTCACGCAGGTCCCGGATTTCTCGGACATGGGAAAAACCTGTCTGAGGTCGGTAGGTGCAATGATCGGAGTGATGCTTTTTACCTTTAGGTTGTTGGTCTTGATCATCTTAGACTCCCGCGCTAGCAGTTTTTAATGTGCCGTAATCTAGCGCGTTTCTCATGACGTGTCAAAAAAAAATACCCCCGGCGTTCTGAATTTTGCCGAGGGTATATTTTTGTTTGCTATCCGCGTCCCTGGCGCGGCGGTGGCGACCGGTCCCAGGCCACGGCGGCGCCGATGGAGGCGAGGGTGGCGACGTCGGCGCCGGAGTGGACCATCTCCGCCACCGCCCGGTCCGAGTCACCATGCTTCAGGTCGACCCCGCCGATGGCGTCGGTGAGAAGGGTCACCGAGAACCCGGCCTTCAACGCCTCCAGTACCGTATGGCGGACGCAGAAGTCGGTGGCGAGCCCTCCCACGTAGAGCCGGTCCAGCTCCATGCGCCGCAGCAGCATGATGAACGGGGTGCCGTTCTCGGTCACCCCCTGCATGGCGGAGTAACCGTCGTCCCAGGGCGCCATCCCCTTGGAGATGACGATGGTGTCGCCCGGGAGCATGAGGGCCGGGTGAAACTCCGCGCCCAGGGTCCCCTGGACGCAGTGGGCGGGCCACTCGCCGCCGTTTTCCTTGAAGTGCTTGCTCTTTTTCGGGTGCCAGTCGCGCGAGGCGAAGATCGGCGCGCTCCTTTGCTGGAAGAGATCCAGATAGCGGTTGAGCGCCTGGACCACCAGGTCGCCCCGGGGGACGGGAAGCGCCCCGCCGGGACAGAAATCCACCTGGGCATCTACCACAAGAAGTGCTCCTCGGCGTTGCATGGTCGCCTCCTATGCCGTATCCCCGGCGTGCTGCTCGGTCGCATAACGGTCTTGAATCTGGGACATGAGTTTGAGCCGCAGGGTGTTCAGCCCCTGGCTGATGGAGACCTTGTAGAGGTGGGGATTGACCAGCCGGTGACACCCCTGCGGGAGCAGCGAGAGCTCCCGCGAAGCGCGGTCGGCGCAGGCGTCAAGTGTGGGGGAGGGGGCGCACCGCACCCCCTCATGCATCACCATGCTTCTCACTTCCACGAGCCTCGCGTTTGCAGGGAGGCGGATATGCTGCAGTGGGTTGGCCGGGTCGAACACCCGGTCCCCTGGCTGCAGCTCCTCGTTATACAGGGTGATCACGTCCTGGATGAAGGAGCCGTCCGGTGCTACCGCACGCAGCACTTTTTTCCGATCGGGAAGGGTGGCCTTGGCCAGGTCGCTGGTCAGCTTGAGCTTCGGTTCCTCCCCCATCCGGACCAGCTTGTAGACGCCGCCCAAAGCGCCCCCCCCCTCTCCAGCGCAGGTGGCGAGCCTGGTGCCTACGCCGTAGATGTCGATCCTCCCCCCTTCGCCGCGGATCGACTCGATCACGTACTCGTCGAGCTCGTTGGAGGCGACGATCTTCACCTCCGGAAACCCTGCGGCGTCGAAGGCGGCGCGGACCTGGCGCGACAGGTAAGCCAGGTCGCCGGAATCTATCCTCACTCCCACCATGTCGTGCCCTTTTTCCTTCAGCTCGCGGGCTACGATGAGCGCATTGGGGAGGCCGCTTTTCAGGGTGTCGTAGGTGTCTATCAGCAGGATGCATGAGTCGGGGAAGGTGCCGGCGTAGTGGCGGAAGGCGGTAAGCTCGTCGGGAAAGGCCATGATCCAGCTGTGGGCATGGGTACCCCGCACCGGGATGCCGTAGCACTTGCCGGCCATGACGTTGCTGGTTGAGCGTACCCCGCCTATGTAGGCGGCCCGCGCCTCGGAAAGCCCTCCGTCGGGACCCTGGGCCCGGCGCAGGCCGAATTCGAGGACGATGCCTCCGCTGGCGGCAAGCGTGATCCTCGCCCCCTTGGTGGCGACGAGAGTCTGGAAGTTGATGATGTTCAGGAGCGCCGTCTCGACGAACTGCGCCTCGGCGAGGCTTCCTTCCACGGTGAGGAGCGGTTCCCGGGCGAATACTACGCTCCCCTCGGCCGGTGCGGTGACGCTTCCCCGGAACCGGAAACCTTCCAGGTACGACAGGAACGCGGGACGGAAGATCTTGAGACCGTCCAGGTAGCTCAATTCCTCGTCGTTGAAACGGAGCTCCTCCAGGTAGCAGAGCGCGCTCTCCAGCCCGGCGAAGACTGCATAGCTTCCGTGGAAGGGAGGGGTGCGGAAAAAGAGGTCGAATACGGCCGGTTGGTCCTGCATCCCCTGGTCCAGATAGCCGGCCAGCATGGTCAACTCGTAAAGATCGGTGAGAAGCGGCGAATAACGCATGGGGGTCCCTCCATTCAAGTTATTGAAACCCCTGTATTATAGCGTTTTTCAGTTTTTCTGCCAGCTCGGGGTCGACGATCTTTAGCGTGAGGTACTCGGCCTGGGCCTTTCCTGCCTCATCCAGAAAAAGATGCGCCAGACCCAGCTTGTAGAGGGCGTTGGCGTTGTCGGGCCAAAGCGCGAGCAGCGAGGTGTAGGCCTCTGCCGCCTCCTGGTAGCGGTCGGCCCGGAAACAGACCTCCCCCAGGTTGGAGAAGGCGAGGGCGAGCTTTGGGTCGAGAGCCGTGGACTTCTTCAGGGATTCGATGGCGCGCGGGTAGTCGCCGGTCAGGGCCTGGGCGGTTCCAAGGTTCAGCCAGGATACTGAGTTGCCGGGAGAGAGGGCTATGCTCTTGCTGAAGGCCTGGGCTGCGTCTTCGTACCGCCCCTCACTGTTCAGCAGCACTCCCGCCTCGAACCAGTCGTCCGCTTCCAGGTACTCCTCCTGGTCGATCGGCTCCCGCTGCGGCTTCGGTTGGAGATCTCCCGTGGTCAACCCTGCCATCAGGAGCAGCATGACGTAGGTCCCGGTTGTATGTCTCATCGCCGTCTCCTCCGCGAAAAGCTAAACCTTAACATATTAGAATATTTTTAAAAGGCACACTGGTAAGGAGGCAGGACGGTCAAACCAGGCAATTTTACTGGCCATAGGGGAGTCTTTTCTGATAGATAGAGAGGGCCGGCAGGGAGCGAGCAGCGATGGGCCGGGCCGGCGTGTCTCCTCCCTGAACAGCACGGACAGCGTGATCTGTGGTGGCAAAGGTGCTGCTCATCGCTTTTTAAATTTGGAAAGGGGCTTGATACATGGAACATCTGCTGATAGTTGGTTGCGGCGCCATCGGGCGACGCGTCACTGTGCTGGCGCTGGAGCGGGGTATGAAGGTGTCCACCTTCAGAAGGAACGAGGAACCGGTCGCGGGCGCCGCCTCGTACCAGGGTAACCTGGACCAGCCGGAGACGCTTTTCGGGCTGCCGACGAAGGGTTCAGGGGTGATCTACCTCGCCCCACCTCCTGGGGGAGGCCACGAGGATACCAGGATGCGCAATTTCCTCGCCTCCATCGCCACGGGAGAGGAGCCGGAAAAGATCGTTTACATCTCGACCAGCGCGGTCTACGGCGATTGCGGCACGGCGACGGTCACAGAGGAGAGCGAGACGAACCCGCAGACGACCAGGGGCAAGCGCCGGCTGCACGCGGAGCGCCTGGTAACGGAGTGGGGGAAGGAGCGCCGGGTTCCCGTGGTGATCCTGAGGGTGACCGCCATCTACGCCGCCGACCGCCTCCCCGTCACCCAGCTCACCACCGGGCAGCCGGTGCTGCGCGAGGAGGAGTCCCTTCCCAGCAACAGGATCCATGCCGACGACCTCTCCCGCATCTGCCTTGCCGCGCTGGAAAAGGGAAAAGACGGCGCCGTGTTCAACGTGAGCGACGGCTGTTCCACCACCATGACCAGCTATTTCAACGCCGCAGCAGACCGGCTCAGGCTCCCGCGGCCGCGCCAGGTGACTATGGAGGAGGCCCGCCGGGTGATGACCCCGCTGATGATCTCCTACTTCTCGGAGGGGCGGGTGGTGTCGAACCGCAAGCTGCTGGACGAACTGGGGATAGAGCTCCTCTACCCGGACCTGGAGTCGGGGCTCAAGGCGTAAAGGATCCCGCGGTGCTCGCGCTTGACTTTCGCAGTCGCGGAATTAAGGTTTTCTGATCTTAAAAACAACCTGGATCGGAGGACTGCAAAATGCTCGAAAAAGAAAGGGATATTCTCAGACGGGACGAACGTCCGCAAAGCGAAAGACGGCAGTTGGAGCGGGAGAGCGATAGGGGAGATCTGCAGGGGCGGCACTCAACCTCGCCGATGGCGCAGATGGAGCGGATGTTCGACGAGGTCTTCAAGAAGCCTTTCTTCTCACTCTGGTCGCAGCGCATGGCGGGGGGGGAGATGGAGGAGCTCTACCTGCCGGTGGACGTTTTCGAAGACGGGGACTCCGTGGTGGTCAAAGCCGAGATACCCGGCATCCGCAAGGAGGACATCGACGTGCAGCTCTCCCCGGACAGCATCACCATCTCCGGGAAGAAGAGCAAGGAGGAGCGGGTCGAGCAGAAGGACTTCTACCGGGTGGAGCGCTCCTACGGCTCTTTCATGAGGACCTGCCGGCTCCCGGTGGAAACCATCACCGACACGGCGCGCGCAAGCTTCAGGGACGGGGTTCTTGAGGTGCGGATACTGAAGAGCGAGGCGGCTACGCAAAGAGTCAAGAAACTGAACGTGGAATGACCCCACCGGGAAAGAAGGTAAAATGGCCGCGGCGAAAACCGCGGCCATTATTTTTGCCGCCTCCGATTTTCGCTGCTTAAAATTTAGGCAAAACGCCAGTTCGGGCCGATTACTCAGAGATTTATTTCCCCCGCCACGGCTTTTCCCACAGAGTTATCCACAGTTTTTGTGGAAGACTAGCCTCTGGAATTCTCCACTGAATATAACTAGTTGAATTGGTGGGAGGAAGCGGGCCCCGCAGGGAGGCTTAAAAAGGGGGACGATGCGGGCGCGGATGCTGCCTGGCCCGCAAAAAAAGGCCGCTGGTTCCGGGACCAGCGGCCTTTTCTTTTGCATTGGCGTTGAGACGGGACACTTTCTACCAATCCGTCAGTGGAACCTTCCCCGGTGATGCCGTTCGGTGTTGGCGACCGTGCGGTTGACCCGGTTGCGGTTCCCCTTTTTGAGGCGGGTGAGAGGCCGCCTGGCGGATGAGACAAGTCGCGTTCAGCGTTGCCCGAATAACGCCAATCTTGTTGGTGCTCCGGGATACCGTGGCGGGAAGTATTGAGTTACTGACCTCAGTCGCAACATCGCCCGGTGAGGCGCTTCAGGCTTCCCTCTGCTGTATGAGGGCTTGCTCACCACGTCCGGAACCGGGAACATTTTGATAAGGAAAGGTAGTCAGGGACTCAAAGGGATGCGCTACGAGTATCCCAGAGCTGCTCGCAGTGAATGCGAAACTTGTGTGCAAGTCTATCAACGCCGTTATGAGTGTCAAGATGGAGATGAGATTAAATTCATCTGATATAACTATGCGATAAATAGTTATTTTCCCATTTGGGTCAGTCGGCTCAACCGCAAATCATTTCAAATGCTTTGGCTGCCAAAAGCCAGGTAGACAACAGGCTATTGCAACTCATGGCACAGCTTCTGGTATGACAGTTGCGAAAGCAATAAACGTTGCAGTCAGGTTCATGAAGTCGCGGGGCCAACACTCAGTGCCAGTGTAGCCGACAGCCAAGCAAGTCGCGAAAGGGGGAGTCTCAGGCTTTGAGCACGTGCACGGAGCAGGAGATGCAGGGGTCGTAGCACCTGATCATCCTTTCCAGTGCCATGGTCATCTTTTCCGTCTCTTCACCTTCCATCCCACGCGCCAGCGCCAGCAGATCGCGCGCCATGGCCCCCTGGTTCAACGCCGTCGGGGTGACCACGTCGGCGTCGGTGCAGATGCCGTCTCCATCGAAGCCGTAGCTGTGGATCAGTAGGCCGCGGGGTGCTTCGCAGGCGGCGCTGCCGCTACCCTGGCACGGCACTGGGGTCACGTTGCCGTGCGCGCCTGGCGCTTGGTCGAGGAGGCGGTCGATGAGTTCGAGGGCGCGCTCGGCGGCGTCGCAGAGCTCTATGGCCTGGGCGAGGCTGTTGCCACGTATGTCTTTGTCGAGGATCTCGTGCTTCACCTCATCGAATATGGCCTGGGCCTGCGTGCTCAGGCTGACTCCGAGGCAAAGCCTGGCGAGCGAGCCCACCGTGGCCTCTTTTCCCATCACCTTCGAGTATTTCGCGTTGGAGTAGGGGAGGACGCTCTCTTCCACCGCTTCGCGGTATGCGGCGACGGCAAAAGAATTCCCCCCGCCCATCCGGCACCGGGCGGAGGTTACCTGGCTGTTTTCACATCGCTCCAGCGCCAGCGCGTTCGGGGACGGGAGCTCCGGGAAAGGGAAGGGGGTACGGAACAGGCGGTAGGCTTCGCGGCAGGCAGGAATGACCGACAACAGCTCCTGGCGCAGGCGCAGCAGCTCCTTTTTTCCCACCTGCAGGCCCAGGCCGCCGAGCCTTATGTTGACGGGGTGGATCAGGCGGCCGCCGACAGTCTCCTGGATCATATTGCCGACCCTCTTGATGGCAAGCCCAGTTTTGAGGAGTTCGGGCGCCTTCTGGGCCAGCCCGGTCAACCCCGGCACCCCGAGGAGGTCCGGAAGAAGCAGGCAGTAAAGGTGCAGCGCGTGGTCCTGGATCATCCCCCCCTGCATGATCAGAGCGCGGGTCAGGGCAGTCGCCTCGGAGACTTCGACGCCGAAAGCGTTCTCGACCGCCAGGAGCGCGGTCACCTTGTGCACGGTCGAGCAGAGGGAGCAGATGCGGCAGACTATCTCCGGCACCTCGAGGTAGCTCTTGCCGACCAGCAGCGCCTCGAAGAGCCTCGGCGAGTCGGCCAGGCAAAGCTCGACCCGCTCCACGCGCGACCCCTCGCGGTAAACCTTGACGCTGCCGTGCCCCTCTACCCGGGTCAGGTTCAACTCAACGACGCTGCCCATAGTCCCACTCCGGTCTGAATCGTCTCAACCTGCGCTCGACCTCGTCCCTGCCGAAGCCGCGTTCCAGCAAAAGTTCCAGCTCCTGCGCCACGTTCGCTTCGCGCACGGGTCCGCGGCAACCCTCGCAGACGATCCCGGTCGCGGGGCAGCGCGCGTGGCACCCCCCCTGGATGACGGGGCCGAGGCAAAGCTCCTTTCGCTCCAACAGCAGGCAGAGATTCTCCCTGCTGCGGCACTCGGTGCAGACCGGGTAGGTCGCCAGCGGGGGAAGCGTCCCGGACAAAAGGGCTGAGAGCAGGGCGATGACCTCGTGCTTTTCCGGCGGACAGCCGGTGATTGAGAAGTCGACGCTGACGAAGTTCTCGAGGGGGGCAGGTGCGAAGCTTTCCCCTTTCTTCTCCCCCTCTCCGTAGACTGCCGCGATCAGTTCTTCCCTGACCGAGACCACGTTGTTCATTGCGGCGACCCCGCCGAAGATGGCGCAGGTGCCGAGCGCCACCAAAAGACGACTGGAGTTCCTGAGCCGGAACAGGTTGGCAAGGTCATGCGGGGTCGAGACGGCCCCCTCCACGATGGCCGCGGCGAAGGGCTCCCCACCCTCGACGCTTTCCGCCATGGGAAAGGAGACCAGCTCGAAGCGGGCCGCGACCTCGGCCAGATCCTCCTCGCAGTTGAGAAGTGTCAGCTGGCAACCCGAGCAGGCGGTGAGCCCGGCTATGGCGAGCCTTGGGCGGTTCATAGCGCCTCCGGTATCTGTTTCAAGTCGCTCAGTGGGAAGACCGGCCCGTCCAGGCAGCAAAGTTTCTGCCCCAGCGCGCAGTGGCAGCAGCGCCCGATGCCGCAGCGCATCCTGCGCTCCAGGCTCAAAAGGATCCGCTGCGGCGCCACCCCGGCCGCCTCCAGGTCGGCCCCCAGGCAGCGGTAGAGCGAGGGGGGGCCGCATACCGCCGCGTAGCTGTTGGCGGCATCGAAACGGAACCCCTTCAAGAGGTCGGGGAGAAGCCCGACGGCGCAGGAGAAACCTCCACAGGGCTCCTGGGGCGCGAAGTCGACCGTCAGGTAGAGACGCAGCCCGCGGCGTGCTGCGAACTCGGCCAGTTCTTCTCGAAAGAGCATCAGCTTCGGCTGCTTGGCGCCGTACATCAGCGTGATCTCCCCGAAGCGGTCGCTGTTGCGCAGAAGGTGCATCAGCAGGGAGCGCAAGGGCGCGATGCCGAGCCCCCCTGCCAGGAGCAGTACCGGGTGCCCTTCCATTTCGGGGAGTGGAAACCCGGTGCCGAATGGGCCGCGAAGACCGAGCCGGGCACCCTCCGGCGCCTGGTGCAGCGCTTCGGTCACGTGCCCCACACGGCGTACGCAAAGATCCACTGTGCCGTCTTTTTGGGGGAGGTCGGCGGGGGAGATGGGGATTTCGCCCGCCCCGGGAACGGAGAGCTGGACGAACTGCCCGGGGGCGAAGCCTGAGAGGAGGGGAAACGCCGCATCTTCCGGGGCGACGGTGAAGAGGGCTGTGTCCTCGCTGAGGTCGAGCCGCCGTAAAAGCCTGGCTGCGAAGGGCGTGTCCGAATGGTTCTCTCTGGCGGTCATGGCATGCTCCGGCAGTCGGGGGGAGCATCCTGGAACAGTTCGCGCAGGTCGATGTGCACCGGGCAAAATTCCTTGCAGCGGCCGCAACCAACGCAGGAGGTCATGCCGGTCAGCGGCGTGAAGCCGCAGTACTTGTGCAGGAAGCGATAGCGCAGCCGATCCAGGCGTGTGGCCCGGAAGTTCCCGCCTGCCACTTCGCCGTGGGTTACGAAGAGGCAGTTGTCCCACTCGCGCACCCTGGTACCCCCACCGGAAAGAGAAGGGTATTCCCTCACGTCGAAGCAGTAGCAGGTGGGGCAGCAGACCGAACAGGCACCGCAGGAAATGCAGGTTTCCTCGAACTTGTGCCAAAGCGGATGGTCGGAAAAACGCAGCTGCGGGTCCTGCGGGAGAACGTTGCACGACCCGCACGGTGTCGGCTCCATCTCCTCAGCCGTTTCGGCCATAAACTCCGCCGCAGCTGCGCTTATCGCCTCTCCCTTTGCGCTGTGTGCGCTGAGGCTATAGCCATCTTCTTTTGCCTGCAGGAAAAGGTCGCAGGCCTCACTTGCGCGCGGACCTGAGCAGAAACAGAAATCGTCCGGCTGGCAGGAGATGCCAATTAGGGTAACGCTTGCGCGCCGGGCCGAATAGCAGGGGTCCGGCTGCTCGTTGAGAAAAACCCGGTCCAGATACGCGATCCCATCCAAATCGCAGGGATGAACGCCGAAAAGGACGGTCTCGGAGCCGTGCGTGATCGCCTGCCGGTAACTTCCCTTTTGGTATTGCAGGAGCTCTTCCCTGAATGGAAAGAGGTATTTCTTGGGCGGGATCTGGGTTCTCGAGTAGTTGAGCTGCAGCTCCGAGGCTGAGGCGAGAGGCGCAAAGCAGAGGACGCCGTGCTCGTTGAGCATAGGTCCATGCAGTTCGCCGAAGGCGCGAAGGAGTTCCAGGAAGTGAGACAAATGTGTGGTTTTTAACGTTGTTTTTGCCAATTTCCCCTCCGGACCGACAAAGCACAATTCTACCGAGGAGGCGGCGGATGGCAAGCGGCGGGGGAGGGGAGAGGGGTGGGG
>MTLD01000180.1_pt3 | contig 55198 bp, 52 predicted proteins | sample 1982471 | NCBI WGS metagenome assembly MTLD01 (sample SAMN05712604, study PRJNA340218) | biofilm metagenome | isolation source: sample SPM anode biofilm adapted to -50 mV | place: USA | collected 2012-02-03
ATGGCGGTCTGGATGGTCATGTGCAGCGAACCTGCGATGCGCGCCCCTTTGAGCGGCTGGCTGGCGGCGTACTCTTCACGGATAGCCATGAGACCCGGCATTTCGGTCTCGGCGATGATCATCTCTTTGCGGCCCCACGCCGCGAGCGACATGTCCTTTACCATGTAATCGTTCTCTTTCATCGATACCTCTCCTTTTGTTGGTGTAAGAATCTAAAAATCGGGGGTAGCCCCTAGCCCCTAGCCCCTAGCCCCTAGCCCCTAGTCCCTGCTTTTATCGCCTTTACCAGCAGCACGGACTCCTGTCCGCCCCCTGCAGCGACCCGCTCTATCTCTAACGCTCCGAAACCGGCTGCGGCGATCCACCCTTTTAGTTCATCCTCGTCGAACCCCAGCCACTGGTCCGCCAACTGCTCACGGGCCCATTCCCGCTCGTGGCGTGCCAGGTCTGCCAGCACCAGTGCCCCCCCGGGCTGGAGCACCCGGTGAATCTCGCTCAATACGGTAAGCGGGTCGGCGGCGTGATGCAGCACCATGTTGGCGATCACACATCCCGCCCCGCCGTCGGCCAAGGGAAGATGCGTCATCTCACCCAGCCGCAACTCGGCGTTATGGTTCCCGTCGCTGATACGCCGGCGCGCCTCCTCCAGCATGGCCGGCGAATGATCCACGCCGATCACCTTCGCTGCCCGCAGGCATAGTTCGGGCAAGAGGGCGCCGGTGCCGACGCCGATCTCGAGCAGCGTATCCACGGGCGGTATCAGCCCCAGCAGGCGGTCCAGGTAGTGCGGAACCGGCAGCAGCGTGCGGGACAGGACATCCCACTGCGCGGCATGCCGGTCGAAAAATTCAAGGCTGCGCCTGCGCCTTGCCTCCAGGGCGAGCGCCACCGCAGCAAGATCGTCGTTTCGCTCTGGGAGCGTTTCCAGCTCCCGCTCGAATTCGGGGCGGATGGCGCAGAAGAAGGCGTTTCCCTCCCCCGCGCGGTAGTAGCTCCAGGTCCCCTGGCGCTTGACCGACAGGACTCCAGCTTCGGTGAGGATCTTAAGGTGCCGCGAGATGCGCGACTGCCCCATGCCGAGGATCTGTGTCAGCTCCTGCACCGTGAGCTCGGCGCGCAGAAGCACCCCCACCAGACGGAGGCGACAAGGGTCAGCCAGTGCTTTTAGTAGATCGATCATGTCCATCAACCTTCGCGGTTCTATTAAATCAAGTTTTCTTGATATACCATGAGCGACAGCCGGCAGCAAGGCAAAAGCTGAATTATTTAACTCCAACCTTCGCACCTTAACCCGGGGCGGGGTGAGGGATGTTAACGACAAAAAATCCCCCTGCTGCTCTTTGGCGACAGGGGGATCTTGGCAGTAACGCCGGTTATCGCGGCAGAAATGCCGCTGCTACTCGGTGCGTGTTAGGCGGCTTCCTCGTGGGAGACCATAGCCGTTTCGGCGAAAAGCTCATCGAAAATCTCCTGCACGGTCTCGATTCGATTCGCCTTGTAGGCGTTGGTGCCGCAGAAAATCAGGCCGCTGTCGACCTCGCCGCGCTGCGCGCGGTCGAGGGACCTAACGATGCAGAAACGCTCGCCGCTTTCCTTGTAGGAACACTTCTTCAGGCAGCCGTGGCTGCAGGAGGAGGCGCGGTCCCGATCGTAGTCGATGATCCCCTGCTGGTTGGTCAGAATGGCGCGCCCGGGAAGACCCGCCGGGCTCATGATGAGACCGATGTCCTCCTTCTTGCAGTCCAGGTAGGCCTGCTTGAAGGCGTCGTCGGCGTCGCACTCCACGGTGGTGACGAAGCGGCTCGCCATCTGCACCCCGTCCGCCCCTTCGGCCAGGGCATGCAGCACGTCGGCGCGGTCCCAGATCCCGCCGGCGGCGATGATAGGGATGTCGAGGTTGTACTCGGTGCGGAAGAACTCCTTGACGCCGCGCACGGTTTCGTACTGGTCATAATCACCGTTACCAATGTTTTCTATCTTTTCGCCCAGGTGCCCGCCGGCGGTGTCGGGGTCCTCTACCACCACGGCGTCCGGGAGGCGGTTGTAGGCCTTGTCCCATTTCTTGGCGATCAATTGCGCGGCGCGCACCGAGGAAACGATCGGCACCAGCGCCACATCGGGAGCGTGAGCGGTAAGTCCCGGCAGGGTCAGAGGGAGTCCGGCGCCGCATACCAGCACCTTGGCGCCACCCTCGACGGCGGCCACGACCAGTTCCTCGTAATCGGTGAGGGCGACCATCACGTTGACGCCGATAATGCCGTCGGGCGCGATCTCGTAAGCCTTGCGCAGCTCCTCTTTGAGAGCGAGGGAACTGTTCTTGAGGTAGTTCGAACCGTTGAAAAACTCGCTGTTCAGGACGATGCCGGGTGAAGCGACCAGGCCGACCCCTCCGCACTTGGCTACGTGCCCTGCGAGAGATCCTGCCGAAATGCGCACTCCCATGCCGCCCTGGATGAGCGGGTAGCGTGCCTCGTGTTTTCCTATGCGTAACGGTTTAAACATGTCTTCCCTCCTGATCTGGACCAGCATGTTTACACATTACCAAAGAACGGTGTTTGCTTTTGTAATAGTAATGTAAAACGAAGCCCCTCACCGCCAATGAGATACCCCTTGCAAAAAAGGACCTGCGATGCTACAGGTGGGTGCATGAAATCTCAAAGAAAACTCTCCAACCCGTTGATTGTACTGATAGGAATCCAGTTGATCTGGGTGGTCATGGTGATCTCCTGGGTCTACTGGTTCGTGGGCCGCAACAAGGAGTTCCGGCAGCTGGCTCTGCGCTACAAGCCTGAGCTTGTGGCTCAAGGGGTGGAGTGGCTGGTCCTGGTCGAGGGGCTTTTGATGCTGGTCGCCGTTCTGGTCGGCGTCTACGTCATCTTCCTTTACTGGCGGCGCCAGGCGAAGCTCTACCTGCAGCAGCGCAATTACATCTCGCAGCTCACCCACGAGCTCAAGTCGCCGCTCGCCTCGATCCAGCTGCACCTGGAGACGGTGAAACTGAGGGACCTCCCCAAGGATAAGCTGGACGGGTTCATCGACACCATGCTCTCGGACACGGACCGGCTCAACGTGCTCATCAGCAACCTGCTGATGGCGACCAGGATCGAGTTTCGCCAGCTGGGAGAAAAGGCCCAAAAGACTGATTTTTCTGCGTTCGTCACCGAATACCTGGAGGGCAAGCGGGCGGAACTGCCGGAAGGAGGACGCCTCACCCTGGAGGTGGAACCGGGGATCTCGGCGGTCATCGACGTCGAGGGGATGGAGATGGCGCTTCGAAACCTGTTGGAAAACGCCCTGCTCTACTCGCCGGTATCCCCTGAGATACGTGTTTCGCTGCGGCGCAGCGGGAAGCAGTGCCTGCTCGACTTCCAGGACAACGGCAAGGGGCTCAAAAAGAGCGAGCTGAACAAGATCTTCGAGATGTTCTACCGGGTGCGCACCCCCGGGGAAAACATACGCGGGACGGGTCTTGGCCTCTACATCGTGAAGTCGGTGGTGAACGCCCACGGCGGCAAGATCACCGTCAGCAGCGAGGGGCTCGGCAAGGGGTGCACCTTCCACATCGCGCTGCCGCTTTCCGGCGGCCAGCAGCAACGAGGTTAGCGGCATGGCGGGAGAAAAGCCACAGATACTTCTGGTCGAGGACGAGATGCACCTGGCGCGGGGCATCACCTTCAACCTGGAGCAGGAAGGTTACCTGGTAAGCCACGTGGAAAGCGGCGAAGAGGCGCTGGAGAAAGTGAAGGTCGAGAAATTCGACCTCATTATCCTGGACGTCATGCTCCCGGGGATCGGAGGTTTCGAGGTATGCGAGAGGATACGGGCGCTGGACTCAAGGGTGCCTGTGCTGATGCTGACCGCGCGTTCCGCCGAAAGCGACCGCATCCACGGCCTGGCGGCCGGCGCCGACGACTACCTCATCAAGCCCTTCAACCTGAAGGAATTCCTGCTGCGGGTATCGGGGATGCTGAGGCGCTCGGCCTGGTACCGTCCGGAACCGGTGGAGGAAGGGTACCGTTTCGGGGACAACGAGGTGTTCCTCCTCTCTTACCGGGCACGTACCCGGCAGGGAGAGATCGACCTGACCGACCTGGAGGTGCGCATGCTCTCCCTGTTCTTTCACCGTGAGGGGGAAGCGATCCCTCGGGGCGTGATCCTGGAGAGCGTCTGGGGCTACTCGACCGACGCCGAGACCAGGACGCTCGATAATTTCATCGTGCGGCTGCGGAAGTATTTCGAGCCGGAGCCCTCCCGCCCCATCTTTTTCCAGACTGTGCGCGGGGTAGGCTACCGGTTCAGCAGAAATCCGTAACACCGTTCAGAGTTCAGAGTTAAATTTTCGCTGACCCACTATGGCGTCAGCAACTCATCCACATATCCAACAGTATCTAGTTATAAGCAAAGGCCCTCCGGAGATTCCAGAGGGCCTTTGACTTTAACTTTGAACTTTGAACCTTGAACCGCTTTTTACAGTCCGGCTTTTTCCCTGATGATGGCAGCCTTGTCGGTGCGCTCCCAGGTGAACTCGGGGAGCTCGCGGCCGAAGTGGCCGTAGGCTGCGGTCTTCCTGTAGATCGGGCGCAGCAGGTCGAGCTGCTCGATGATGGCGCGCGGACGCATGTCAAACACCTCGCGCACGATCTCGGAGATGCGTTTGGACGGGATCTTTCCGGTGCCGTTGCAATCGACCATGACGGAGACCGGTTCGGCGACGCCGATGGCGTAGGCAACCTGGACCTCGCACCTTTCGCAGACGCCCGATGCCACCAGGTTCTTCGCGACGTAACGCCCCATGTACGCGGCGGAACGGTCCACCTTGCTGGGGTCCTTGCCGGAGAATGCGCCGCCGCCGTGAGCGCCGTGCCCGCCGTAGCTGTCCACGATGATCTTGCGGCCGGTGAGGCCGCAGTCGCCCATCGGGCCGCCGATGACGAAACGGCCGGTCGGGTTGATCAGGAACTTGGTGTTGGCGTCCATCAGGTTGGCCGGGATGATCTTCTTCACGACTTCCTCGATGATCCCTTCCTTGATCATCTCGTAGGAGACCTCAGGGGAGTGCTGCGAGGAAATGACCACCGTGTCGACGTGCACCGGCTTGTCATCGATGTACTGGATGGAAACCTGGGACTTGGAGTCGGGACGCAGGAAATCGAGGACGCCGCTCTTGCGGACGTCGGCAAGACGTGCCACCAGCTTGTGGGCCAAGAGGATCGACATCGGCATCAGTTCGGGAGTCTCGTTGCAGGCGAAACCGAACATGAGGCCCTGGTCCCCTGCTCCCTGCTCCTTGAACATCCCCTCGCCCTCGGTGACCCCCTGTGCGATGTCCGGGGACTGCTTATCGATGGAAGTGAGAACGGCGCAGGTTTCCCAATCGAAGCCCATTGCCGAGTCGTTGTAGCCTATTTCGCGGATGGTTTCGCGGACGATCTTGGGGTAGTCAATTACGGCGTTGGTAGTGATCTCGCCTGCAATGACCGCCATGCCTGTCGTTACCATCGTTTCGCAGGCTACCCGTGACTTGGGGTCCTGCGTGAGGATGGCATCCAGAATGGCGTCGGATACCTGGTCCGCGACCTTATCCGGATGACCTTCAGAGACAGACTCGGAGGTAAAAATAAAATCCTTCATTTCCATGCGGTAAAAACCCCCCTTACGATATGTGCAGCAGGTAGCCTAAAACTGGGGAATTGTATAGTTGCCAATTCTCTTTGTCAATAATTAAATAGGGCAAATTTCAACCCTTTGGAGTCGACAGACAGGCGGGGAAAAGTTTATTAATTGATTCAAAGAATTGATGGGATACAATCTGGCATTGTCTGTCCATTACCGCATATAGGGCGATTTCAACTGACGCAAATCGACATTACGTGCTCCTGCTGCCAGACTCCTCTTAAAGTTTTGACAGCGGTAGCCCAAGGGAGAGGGGGAATGATGAGAGTATTGGTTTTGCTGCTTCTTTGCGCACTCATCGCCGGCTGCGGTTCCTCAGGCTCAACGGGAGGAAACGGCACAGATGGAAACGTCCTTGTGCCACAGCCGACTCCCGCCCCGGTCCAGGTTGTGATCAGCACCAGCGCTCCCGCCCCCGACACGGTGCTCTATGCGGCGCAGTTCACGCTGGTCCTTCCCAGGGTGTTGACGGTCCCCGGCACAACCGGCGAGCTGCTGCCGTCCGGCGTGCTGCAACCGGAGCTTGGCGGCAGTTTCGCCGGAGCAGGCTTGGTAGAGGCAGGCGCGCAACCGGGACAAGTGCTGCTGGTCAATATCTCCCGCCCCGGCGGATTCACCGTCGGCCCCCTGGCCACGCTGAACTGTACCCTTGCTCCCGGCGCCGGGGTCGCCTCCTCGGAAATCGTCCTCTCCGGCTTTTCCGCGCGGGACTCAAACGGCGCTCCCATCGCCGGCATCGTCCCCCACCTCGCCCTCAAAACGCAATGAGCGGCTGACGGAAAAACCGCCAGCCGCTCACCTTTCGCTGCCGCAGGAAGACTTCGGAGGCGGGGACGCCCCTTACTCCTCCACGAGCCTGATGGAGTTGATGAACACCGGCTCGACCGGCACATCCTGGTGTCCCGCCTTATTGCCGGTTTTGACCTCGCGAATGGCGTCGACCACGTCCATCCCTTCGATCACCTGAGCGAAAACCGCGTAGCCGAAACGGTCCGGGGTCTTGCCGGCGTGGTCGAGGAACGCGTTGTCCACTACGTTGATGAAAAACTGCGAGGTAGCGCTGTCCACGACCGAGGTCCTGGCCATGGCGAGGGTGCCGCGGACGTTCTTGAGACCGTTGGTGGCTTCGTTCTTGATGGCGAACTTGGTCTTCTTCGGCTGCATGCTCTCATCCAGACCGCCCCCCTGCACCATGAAGTTCTTGATCACGCGGTGGAAAATGGTGCCGTCGTAGTAGGAGTCCTTGACGTAGGAGAGGAAGTTGCGAACAGAAATGGGTGCCTTGTCCTTGAAGAGTTCGATCTTGACGTTGCCCATCGAGGTCTCCATGAGGACCACGGGATTCTTTTCTTCAGTCATTGCTATTACTCCTTTTATTTTGATTTATGGCCAGTCATTGCAGTTGCAGTCTTCAATACCATACAACTACGGCCGGTGGAAACTTTTTCCTCAAAGTTGACGCGCTGAAGCTTGACGGTAATATGTAGCGACCACGAGTGCAACAGACCGAAACGAAACGGCAGCAGTCAGCCCATCTTCAAAGGAGAAATTGATGCGATTAACCAGTTTCATGTTGTTGGCGGCATTAGCTGTCTCAATCGTCACGACCCCTTTCCCTTCGGCTGCGGCGGAGTTGCAAACGCAACAGGTGGCCAAGGTGGGAGAACCCGCTCCCGATTTCACGCTGGAAGCCTGGGTAGGTACCGCCCCGGGCAAGGAATTCAAGCAGATCAGCCTGAAGGAACTGCGTGGCAAGTGGGTCGTGCTCTTCTTCTACCCCATGGACTTCACCTTCGTTTGCCCCACCGAGATCAAGGGATTCAACGACGCCCTGGCACAGTTCGAGAAGCTGGACGCCGTGGTCTTGGGCGCCTCTACCGACAGCAAGTTCTCCCACCTCGCCTGGGTGAAGCGCGGCGACCTGGGGGCCCTTGGGTATCCGTTGCTCTCGGACATCAAGAAGGAGACCGCACGGAAGTACGGCTGCCTCGATGAAAAGGACGGGGTCGCGCTGCGCGCGCTCTACATCATCGACCCGCAGGGGGTGCTGCAGTACCAGGTGGTGCACAACCTGGATGTCGGGAGGAGCGTGGATGAGACGCTGCGCGTGCTGGAAGCGCTGCAGACCGGCTCGCTCTGCCCGCTGGGGTGGAAACCCGGTCAGAAAACCCTGGGAAAACCTTAAAACCAAAACCGTGGGCAAGGAGACGTAATTGCCCACGAAGCGCTGCGGCCAGGCCTGACGTCCCCCCCCTTTGCGACGGGCCTGCGCGCCGTAGCGCTTCGGTCCGCGGAGGCGGGATGGGGGACAGGGGGGATTTTGCCTCTGAGGGCGTTCCGCCCTCACCCCATCATCGCCTTCATCTTGGCGAAGAAATCTTCCGCGCTCTTCTCGGCCTCCTCGGGGGTTACTTCCTTCACCACGCCGCTTTGCTGCACGTTCAAGACTCCACCCGGTATCTCTTCGAGAAAACGCGACGGCACGCGCTCCTCGAGCTTGCCGTACTTCTTCCTGAACAGCGTCCGGGTCATCACGAGCTGCTGCCGCGCCCGCGTGATCCCCACGTAGCAAAGTCGCCGCTCCTCGTCGATGCTGTCGTCCTCATAGATCGCCCGCTTGTGCGGCAGGATCTCATCCTCCATGCCGACCAGGAACACGAAGGGGAATTCCAGCCCTTTGCTGGAATGCAGCGACATGAGCGTCACCGCGTCCTTTCCGTGGTCCTTCTTGTCTTTTCCCGAGAAGCGGTCCTCGTCCATCAGCGATACCTTCTCGATGAACCCACCCAGGGTCGCCTCGGGCACCCGTTCCTCGTAAGCCGCCATGGAGTTGATGATCTGCTCCACGTTTTCCACCTTGCGGCGGGCGGCCTTCGCGTCGTCTATGGTCCGGAAAATCTCCTCTTCTATCTTCAGCTTCTCGAACAGGGCCTTCCCCTTCTCGGCGAGCCCCCCCTCCGCCCTGAACGCTTCGGCGGCGTCCAGTAGCGTGTGGTGGAAGGCGCGCACCTTCTCCTTGATCACGTCGGAAATCCCCTCGATCTCCCCCACCCTGCTGAAGGCCTCGAAAAGCGGGATCTCTTTCTCCAGCGACCACTGGTTGATGCGGATCACGGTGCTGTCGCCGATGCCGCGCTTGGGGAAGTTGACGATGCGCAAAAGGGCCACCTCGTCCAGCGGGTTCGCGATCACCTTCAGGTAGGAGAGCGAATCCTTCACCTCCTTGCGCTCGAAGAACTGGGTCCCCCCCACCAGGACGTAAGGGATGTCCTCGAAGCGGAGCTGCTCCTCAAAGGCGCGGCTCTGGGCGTTGGTGCGATAAAGGATGGCGAACTGGCTGTATGGGACGTCCTTTTTGTAGCGCTCCAGCTGGATCCGCTCCACGACGCTCGTTGCCTCCTCCTCGTCGTCCTGCACGATGCAGAGATCGATGAGCGGCCCTTCCCCCGATGCAGTCCAAAGCCTCTTCGCCTTGCGCACCTTGTTGTTGCCGATCACGCTGTTGGCCGCCTCCAGGATGTTGCCGGTGGAGCGGTAGTTCTGCTCCAGCTTGATGGTCCGGCATCCCTTGAAGTCCTTCTCGAAATCGAGGATGTTGCCGACGTCCGCGCCGCGCCAGCCGTAGATGGACTGGTCGTCGTCGCCGACGACGCAGAGGTTTCCGCACCCGGCGGCCAGAAGGTTCACCAGGAGGTATTGGGAGGAGTTGGTGTCCTGGTACTCGTCGACCATGATGTAGCGGAAACGCTCCTGCCAGTGCTTGAGGACCGGGGGGTGCCGCTCGAGAAGCTCCGCCGTCAGCATGATGATGTCGTCGAAGTCGATGGCGTTGAACGCCTTCAGGGCGGACTGGTAGCGCGGGTAGACGAGCCCCGCCATCATGTCGATGTCGTCGGTCGGGTTGGGGGTGAACCTGTCCGGGGGGATCAGCTTGTTCTTCGCGCCGGAGATGCGCCAGATGATGCTTTCGGCGTCGTACTTCTTGCTGTCGGTATTGACCTCGCGAACGATCTGGCGCACGAGCCCCACCTGGTCCGCGGTGGAATAGATGGAGAAGTTCTTCTTGTAGCCAAGACGCTCTATGTCCCGTTTCAGCACCCGCACGCCGAGCGAATGGAAGGTGGAGAGAACGATCCCCTTGGACTGCTTGCGCCCCACGAGTTGCTCCACCCGCTCCTTCATCTCTTTCGCGGCCTTGTTGGTGAAGGTGACGGCGAGGATCTGGTCGGGGGGCACTTTCTTGTCCAGGATGAGGTGCGCGATCCGGTAGGTGATGACCCCGGTCTTGCCGGAGCCGGCGCCTGCGAGGACCAGCAGGGGCCCCTCCGTGTGCTTTACGGCGGCCAGCTGTTCGGGGTTCAATCGTGACAGGTCGAGCATTGAATCCTCTTCAAAAGCGGGTACTTCCGCCGGCAAGGCGGCTGGTGCTCCCGCGGCGCGGACGAAAAAAGAGCCGCGACCAGGAAGGCGCGGCTCAACATAGTTACCAGAACGGCAAGCCCAATGCAAGCCGCTATATCCGTCCCGGTTTCAATCGCCGCCGCGCTGTGCTATAAAGCTTCCTTCAGTGCAGGAACTCCCCTCCCCGCCCCCTCGAATAAGGGGCCGGTATGGGTCGCCCGCACAGCAAAGAGATCAAAGACCGAAAGAGGTTCACGGAAATGGATAAAACTGCCGCAGCTGAAAGGATCAAGTGGCTTGCTTCCGAGATCGAACGCCACAACCGGCTCTACTATGAACAGGACATGCCGGAGATAACCGATGCCGAGTACGATGCGCTCTTCCGCGAGCTGAAGGAACTTGAAGCCTCCTATCCCGACCTCGCCCTCCCCGATTCGCCGACCGGCAGGGTAGGCGGACGCCCGGTGGCCAAATTCGCCCAGGTGCGCCACACAACTCCGATGCTCTCGCTGGAGAACGCTTTCTCGGAGCAGGACATCGTCGAATTCGACGACAGGGTGAAACGCTTCCTGGGGCTTTCCAGCACAGCAGAAATCGGATATGTCTGCGAGCCGAAGATGGACGGAGTCGCAGTGGAGCTGGTGTACCGGGACGGTCTCTTAGCCATCGGCTCCACCCGCGGCGACGGGCTGGTGGGCGAGGAGGTGACCCAGAACCTGAAAACCATCAAGGACATACCGCTTAGGCTGCAGACGGAAGAGCCTCCGGAACTCTTGACGGTGCGGGGCGAGGTATACCTGCCGCTGGAACCTTTCCGCAAGTTCAACCAGGAGCGCGAGGAGGCGGGGGAGCCCCCCTTCGCCAACCCGAGAAACGCGGCGGCAGGGAGCCTTCGCCAGCTCGACTCGAGGATCACCGCCAAGCGGCCGCTCAGCATCTTCTGCTACGCCCCGGGCGAGGTGGACGGAGTAGCCTTTGAATCGCAGAGCCATTTTCTCGGCACCATACCCGCCTGGCGCATACCGGTGAACCCGCTGACCCGCCTCGTCCCGGGCGTCCAGGGGGTGCTCGATTACTACCACGAGATGATGGAGCAACGAGACGACCTCCCCTACGAGATCGACGGGGTTGTCGTGAAGGTGGACCAGTTCTCCCTGCAGCGCGACCTTGGAGAAAAGAGCCGTTCTCCGCGCTGGGCCATCGCCTGGAAGTTCCCTCCGCGCCAGGCGACCACGGTGGTCAACGACATCGTCCCCCAGGTGGGACGTACCGGCGTGATCACGCCTGTCGCGCACCTTGAGCCGGTGAACGTCTCAGGCGTGATGGTTTCCCGCGCAACGCTGCACAACTGGGAGGAGATGGAGCGCAAGGACATCCGCAGGGGCGACACCGTAGTCGTGGAGCGCGCCGGGGATGTCATTCCCGCCGTGGTGCAGGTGCTGGTCGAGAAAAGGCAGGGAAGCGAGACCCTGCTCCCGGTGCCGGAAGCATGTCCTGTATGCGGCGGCGAGGTGGTCAGGATCCCGGGCGAGGTGGCCGTTCGCTGCGTCGGCCTCAACTGTCCCGCTCAGCTGTTGGAGCGTGTGAAGCATTTTGCCGCCCGCCGCGCCATGGACATAGACGGGCTGGGAGAGAAGTTCATCGAGCAGCTTCTGAACCTCAAGCTGATACGGAACGTCGCCGACATCTACCGGCTGACCGAAGACGACTTCATGCAGTTCGAGCGCATGGGGAAGAAGCTGGCCGAGAACCTGTTGAATTCGATCGCTGCCAGCAAGGAGCGGGAGCTTTCCCGTCTGATCTTCGCACTCGGGATACGGCACGTCGGAGAGCACACCGCGAAACTTTTAGCCAGCGCCTTCGGGAGCATCGAGAACCTGGCGGCGGCAAGCGAGGAGGAGTTGACCTCCATCCGCGAAGTCGGGCCGCAGGTGGCGGCGAGCATCGCGGATTTCTTCAAGAGCGAGGAAAACCTGGAAGTGCTCAGGGAGTTGAAGGAGCACGGGGTGAATCCCAAGGCGGAAGAGAAGCGGGTGGGCGGCAGGTTCACCGGCAAGACCTTCGTCTTCACCGGCGCACTGGAGAAGTTCACCCGCGACGAGGCGAAGAAGATGGTGGAATTGGAGGGGGGGCATGCCGCTGGCTCCGTGTCCAAGAAGACCGACTACGTCGTTGCCGGCGCCGAAGCCGGGAGCAAGCTCGAGAAGGCGCAGCAGCTGGGCGTGCGGGTTTTGAGCGAGGATGAATTTCTGGAGTTGATGCGGTAGCGTGTCAGCGGTGTTCTTTGCGGTAGCGGTAGAGCCTCTCGGTGAAGCCCCCCTTTTCGGCGAAGTCGCTCGCCAGCCGGTCCATCTGGTGCTTGAGCAGGTAGCTTGCCTGGTGCGTCAAGCAGAGCATGATATTGGCGCTCATTTCGGCGCTGGCGGTTTGCAGCGCATGCAGCGCAGACAGCAGCGGTTCGTCGAAAAACTCTGACCTGTCTGACCTGTCTGACCTGTCCGACCTGTCCGAGTGGTCTGACTGGTCAGATACCCCTGCTCCCTTTTTCAGCTTCCCTGCCAGCCTGGCCCGCATGGCGCGCACGCGCGCCGAATCCTTGTCCCAAATCTCAAGCCGGTTCTGCCGCAGGTAGTCTTCGTAGTCCCGGATCAGTTCGCCCAGGCTGGCCCGGGCTACGCCGGTCAGCTTCAGCTCAGTCTTCTTCGAGGTCCCCGAGGCCAGCGAACCTTCGGCTATGTTCTGGACCCCGCTGCGAGCGGCCTGCACCATCTGGTCGTGGGTGCGCGAGCGCTTCTGCACAAACCGGTCGCAAAAAAGCACGGTCCCGTCATAGGCCGCCAACGCTACCGCGAAACTGCGCAGCTTCCGGAAGCCTCCATGAGGCAGTATGAGCTCGCAAGCCTGGTCCATACCGGCTCCTCGTCGCTCCTCACTTGGCGAGCTTCGCCGTCAACGCCGGGACGAACTGCATCACATCGGCCACTACTAGCACGTCGGCCACCTCACCGATCGGGGCCTCTTTGTCCTTGTTGACGGCTACGATGAAACCTGACTTTTTCATCCCCGCCAGGTGCTGTATCGCTCCGCTGATCCCGCAGGCGACGTAGAGCTTGGGGCTCACGGTCTGCCCGGTTGTGCCTACCTGGTGCCCGGCTTCGATCCAGCCGCCGTCGACCACCGGGCGGCTCGCGCCGACCTCGCCTCCCAGGGCGCGCGCAAGCGCGGCGATGGCTTCGATATTCTCCTTCTTGCCGATACCGCGCCCGGCGCTCACGATCACCTCGGCCCTACCCAGATCTACACCTTTGGGTGGGGGGGGCTCATAGCCGAGGAATTCCAGCTTTCCCTCCCCTTCTGCATCGATCCGTTGCAGCACCGGCACACCTTCCGGCTTGACCGCGGGGAACGCTCCCAACTGCAGGGTGAGCACCACGGGAGAGCCGACCGGCTTCGCCTTGCGCCGCATCTTCTGGCTGCAGCAGGGGAGCTCGAAACCGTCATCGGCGACGGAGACGACCTCCGAGAGCTGCGCCACCTTCAGCCCAGCTGCCACCCGCGGCGCGAGGTCCCATCCGTAGGAGCTGTGCATCAACACCACATAGTCGGGCCTCTCCCGCTCGACGGCGGCGAGTACGAGCCGCTTGTGAAGATCCGGGTTCTGTTCTCCGTACCTGCCGGCGTCGGCGAGATACACGGTCCCGCCGCATTCAGGAAGCTCTCCCTCTTTCCCCACCAGCAGCATGGTGGCTTCCGCTCCAAGCCGCGCCGCGAACCCAAAGAGTTCATAGCTGTAATCGAGAAGCTTTCCGTCCCTGCACTCGGCTATCAGCAACGCTTTCATATCTCCCCCCTAGCGCAAGAGCCCCGTCTTGTCCTTCAGTATCCCGATCAACTTGTCTACCTGATCGGGAACGTCCCCTTCCAGCACGATGCCGCTCCCCTTCTTGGGAGGGGCATAGAACCCCGCCATCACCGTTCGCGGTTCCTCGTGCAACAGTTCGGAGACCGGAACGGCCCGGATCTCCTTTTTCTTAGCCTTCATGATGTTGGGAAGGGTCGGGTAGCGAGGCTGGTTCAGGCCCAGCTGGCAGGTGACCAGTGCCGGGGTCTTAAGCCTAACCACGGCTCGCAATCCCCCTTCCAACTCCCGCTTGACAGTGACCGTGCCGTCCCCGCATTCGAACCCGATCGCGGTTGTGGCGCAGGGGTAATCCAGCAGTTCGGCCAGCATGACTCCCACCTGGGCTGAGCCGCGGTCCTGGGACTGCAACCCGGTGAAGATGAGGTCGTATTTTTCCCCTCTGGCGCAAGCCGCTATCGCAGAAGCGACCTGCCAGGGGTCCTTAAGATGGGAGGAGCTGTCCTGCACATGTATCCCCCGGTCGCACCCCATGGCCAACGCCTTCTTGATCCCCTCCACGACCCGGTCGGGCCCAAGCGACAGCACGGTCAATTCAGGCTCTCCCCCCAGTTTTTCCTTCAGTCTGACCGCCTCTTCGACGGCGAATTCGTCATACTCGTTGACGCGGAAAGCCATGTCTATCTCCGAGTACCAGACGCCGGAAGCATCGGGCCGGAACCTGGATTCCATGTCGGGGACCTGCTTGATGCACACCAGGATTTTCATGATTACCTCCTCCAAGCCATTTGCTGCCGCTGCGGAACCCAAGCCTCATGGTCCGCGAAAGCAACACAGGAGAGGATATAGGACGAAGTACCGCTGTCAAATAGCCTCATGAAAGACTAAGGGATCATCCCCCCTGGGTCCGCAGAAAAAACGCAGGATTTCAAAAGCGCGCTTCGGGGGGATGGCAATGGGAAAGGGTGGTGGGAAGGGGGCCGCAGGCCGGAACCGGCAGCGGCCGTAATCGATGAGATACCTAGCTCGTGTAGTTGAAGTTAGCTTCCTCGCAGTAAAGCTCGTCGGATACAGGGGAGGTATCGCTGCCGTTCAGCCGGCGTTCGAGGTCGGCAAGTAGCTGGGTCAACTGGCGGAAAAGGAGGTTCTTCTCACCGATATCGTCTGTCCTATCCAAAAGGGCCAGGAACCTCAGATACCTGGCGTACGCTTCATCGAAACTGTCCATGGGTGCACATCCTCCGGGTCGGTATAGGCGCTCTGTCGCGCACCAGGATATGTGTACCTTCAAATTAAAATAAACTCAAGATAATTTTATTAGCGCTGTCCAACCTACCAAATCAGACATTCATGCGCTCAACCCGGTTGCGCCCGGCTTGCTTCGCCCGGTACAACGCCTCGTCGGCCTGGCGGAAAAGAGAGTCGATGTTTCCCACGTGGGGAGAGGGATAGGCCGCCACGCCGGCGCTGATGGTAAGGGTCAGATCTTCCATGGGGGGCGGGAACCCGAAATCCAGTACCGACTGCCTCAGCCGCTCGGCCACTATCTCCCCCCCTTGCAGCGGGGTCCCCGGCAGGACCAGGACAAACTCTTCGCCGCCATAGCGGGCGGCGCTGTCGTAGGCACGCAACATTTGCTGTGCGAGCCCGGCCACGGAAGCAAGGACCACGTCCCCGTTTTGATGGCCGTAGGTGTCGTTCACGTTCTTGAAATAGTCGATGTCGATGATGACCAGCGAGAGGTTCTCCCGGTTGCGCCGGGCGCGGAAGAACTCCGACTCGAGAATCTCGGAGAGGTAGCGCCGGTTGAAGAGGTTGGTCAGGTGGTCGATGTTGGTCAGTCTCTTTAACTGCTCGTTTGCCTTTTTCAGCTCGTCCTGCAGCGACTTGATCTTCAGCTGCACCTTGACCCGCGCCACGAGTTCGCCCGCGTCGAAGGGCTTGGTGAGATAGTCGCTCGCCCCCTGTTCGAGCCCCTTGATCTTGGAGTTGAAGTCCATCATGCCGGTCAGCATGATGATGGGAAGCCCCAGCAGCTCAGGCCTCGAGGCGACGAGCTGCAGGAACTTGTAGCCGTCCATGCGCGGCATGTCGACATCGCAGATCACCAGGTCGGGCCTCGACTCGATCAGGGTCTTGAACCCTTCAAGCCCATCCTTTGCCTCCAGGTATTCCTCGAAAAGTCCTACATCCTTGAGAGTCCGCACAACCTGCTCCCGGATGGCAGCGGAGTCATCGATGACGAGCACACAGCTGGACATGAAATCTCCCCAAATGCTTCAGCTAACTTTGACTGATCAAGGAAAGGTAATGCTCCGCATCTTCATGCCCGGCTTGCTGCAAGAAATGCGTCTAGTACACGGACATTAATTGCGACGAAGTACATATCGTCATGGTCTGCGGAAAGGTTTAATAAAGATATAGATTATCAGCAGGAAGGGAAAAGAAGAAAAAGCCGCTACCAGATTGCCGGCATAGAGCTGCCAGGTGCCAAATCCAATGATGGCCAGGGTGAACATGATGATGAAAAGTGCAGCAGCTTTAGTCATGGCGGGGATACTAACCAATATGCCTCGGACTTGTCCAGTGTTTAATCTGTTGGGGTCGACGCGGCAGTGAAGGCCGCCTTTTTTAAGGAGTATTCCAGTCCCAGCAGAACTTCAGTTCATCCTCGGTGACGAACAACTCGCAGCAGGTTTTCTTGAAGTCGGCCTTGTCGGCTGCACCGTCTACCTCCTCCTGCACCGCTTTCTCGATCTCGGAATCGGAAAGATCGAGCAGCTTCTCGAAGGAGCCCTCTATGAGCCCTTCCCTCCACCCGGCGTCTTTCAAATGCTTCTTGAACAGCCCCACGTGAATCGCGTTGTTGACGCCGTAATCGACCAGCAAAAGCACGTTCCTGCGCATCGCCACCTCCGGTAACCGCTGTTATACCGCCCCCCCTTCGGGCCGGATTTAGATTACCACAAAAGCCTGCGTCGGGTTTCAAACTCCATGAGCCTCCCCGTGACTGGGTCCCTAAAGCGCACCCGCCTTGCGAGCAGTTGCAACGGCCGCTCGAAATCGTCGGGTCTCATGGCTTGAAGCTCCGGGTAAAGGCGGTCGTGCAGGATCGGCATCCCGAGCCCGCTCATGTGGACCCGAAGTTGGTGGGTCTTGCCGGTCTCGGGGGTGAGTTCGAAGCGCGCCAGCCCATCTTTTTGCTCCACCAGCCGGATAAGCGACCGGGCGTTGGGGGCGCCTTCCTCCGTGCGCATGGTGAACCAGGGCTCTCCATGCACCAGCCTGTTTTCCACCAGCCACTCGCCCCTCCCCGGCTCGGCGGGAGCTGCCGACAGCGCCTCGTAGCTCTTTTCGATGCTCCCATCCCGGAACACCCCGCCGTAGCGGCCGCGGGTCTTGGGGTTGACTGAAAAAAGCACGATCCCGGCCGTTTCCCGGTCGATCCGGTGCAGCGGGACCAGGTCGTGGATTCCGGTCGAGTTTCTCAGCCGGTGCAAAAGGCTTTGGTCCAGGTAGGCGCCTCCCGGCGTGACCGGCAGGAAATGCGGCTTGCAAGCGACGAGTAGTTCGTCGTTTTGGAACAGGATCTCCTCTGCGAAAGGGATCACCCGCTCGTCATCGAGCTCCCTGAAGTAGAAGATCCTTTTTTGCGGCGCATAACTGGTCGTGCTGGTGATGGGGGTACCATCCTCACCCAGGACCTTTCCCTGGGCTATGCGCCGCTCCCAGCAACTGCGCCCCACCCGCGGGAAACGCCCGACCAGAAAGTCGAGTACCGACGGGTAGGGCTTTTCCATAAGGGGCATGGTGACCTTGGCGCGATACGGGGAGATCCCCATGCGGCCTCTCCTTTCGTGACGGTGCCGTGCCGGAATCGCTGCCCGGCAGTTAGAAGAACGGGCGCAGCATAGCACGTACGGAAGGAAAAGGGGACAGGCAGCTTTATTTTTCGATTAAAGTGTCATGTCCTTTTTCGGGCAAAAAAAGGGGCAACCCGTCGATTGCCCCAGTACTGGACGGCCCGGCAGAAAGGACCGATCACAAACCTGAATTGTCAGCATGGCTCACTCCACGGATCCGGGAAAACTCCAGGAAAAACCCCGGGACGGCGCAAGAATGAGCAAATGTTTTATTTTATCGATACCAGCCTAAACCAAATCACACTGTCCGGCGTCACGGCGCAGGTTGTAAAATCCCAAAATTCAATAACATTCTACAGCCTGATTCTATTTTGATACACTAAAAACAATGTTTTGTAAATGCCAGTTTTTCACCGACACCGGATGTTCTGCTTCAATTCGCCGCAAGAAGAGTCGGAGCTCACCGCGCTTGGCGGCGGACCTTGGAGTGGAGAAGCGCCGTATACCTTGCATCAGCGGGCCGAAAGAAATTGACAGTCGGGGCGCCATGCACTAGATTATCTTCAACTTTTTCCCAACGAGGACTCCAATGGACGACATCAAGGATGGCGAAGAAATAACCCCGATCGGGGATCTCGCCATATCGCTCGGACTCACCACCAGGACCATCCGGTACTGGGAGGAAGTCGGCATCATCGAAAGCGTGCAAAGAAGCGACGGCGCCACGCGCGGGTTCACCCCCTACTACGTGCGCCGCATCAAGTTCATCATCAAGCTCAAGGAACTGGGCCTCACCATCAAGGAGATGCAGGATCTCTACGTGGCCTACGGCGAGGCGAAGCAGACCGAGCGCATGGTTCCGCGGCTGGTAGAGATACTGGACGAGCACATCGAGAAGATAGACGAGAAGATGGCGAAGCTGGCGTCCCTTAGAAAGGACATCGTCTCTTACCGCCAGAAGATCGCCACCAAGTTCGGCGCCAGCCGCGACGGCGACGGCAACAAAAGTGACTCGTAACGCCCGCTGTTTCCCCGGGGCATCGCCCGGCGGCGATGCCCCTCTTTTTTCCGCCCCACCCCGCTCCCCCCTCGTTCCATCTAGCACCCGCACCGCCTGCTCAAGCCTTACCGAGGAACTGCCGTGACCTTCATAGCCGACCTGCATATCCATTCCCGCTTTTCCATCGCTACCAGCCGCGACCTCGACTTGGCCTCCCTCTGGCGCTGGGGACAGCTCAAGGGTATCAGCGTCGTCGGCACCGGAGACTGCACCCATCCGGCGTGGCTCGCCGAGCTGGAAAGGGACCTGGTGCAGACGGAGTCGGGTCTGTTCCGAGTGCGCCACGCCCCGCCGCAGCAACTGGTTCCCCCCAGTTGCCGCGCCGAGGTACTGTTCATGCCTACGGCCGAGATCAGCTGCATTTACCGCAAGGGGGGGCGCACCAGGAAGGTGCACTGTCTGGTCCTGCTCCCGGACCTGCAGGCCGCGCGCCGGCTGAACCAGCAGCTTTGCCGCATCGGCAACCTGGGCTCGGACGGCAGGCCGATCCTGAAACTCGACGCCAAGGAACTGCTGCAGATGGTGCTTCTAGCGGCTCCCGATGCGCTTCTGATCCCGGCGCACGCCTGGACGCCGCATTTCTCGGTCTTCGGCTCGGGCTCCGGTTTCGACTCGCTTGCCGAATGCTTCGAGGAGCTCACCCCTCACGTGCACGCCATCGAGACCGGACTTTCCTCCGACCCTGCCATGAACTGGCGCATCTCGGCCCTGGACGGCATCACGCTTGTCTCGAACTCGGACGCACACTCGGGGGCGAAGCTCGGGCGGGAGGCGACGGTGTTCCAGACGGAATTCTCCTACCGCGGGATCCACCGGGGGATAGTTGAGGGAAACGGGGTGGCCTCGACCATCGAGTTTTTCCCCGAGCAGGGGAAATACCACGCCGACGGCCACCGCTGTTGCGGGGTGCGCCTCACCCCCGAAGAGACGATACGAAACGGCTACCGCTGCCCGGCTTGCGGCGCGAAGGTGACGGTCGGGGTGCTGCACAGGCTGGAGCGACTGGCGGACCGGCCGGAAGGGGCGAGGCGCAAAAACGCCCCCCCCTTCCAATCGCTGATACCGCTTCTGGATCTGATCGGGGGGGCTCTCAAGGTGGGGACGGGGACGAAAAAGGTGCAGGGACTTTACTTCCACATGCTGGAGCGGTTCGGCAACGAGTTCCACATACTCAGGGAGGCGCCGGTCGAGTTGATAGAGGAGGTTTCCGGCGCCGCGCTGGCGCGCGGCATCGGCAAGATGCGACTCGGAGAGGTGGAGATCGATCCCGGCTACGACGGCAAGTTCGGTACCGTCTCCATCTCCCCTTAGATCTATTTCAAAAGCTCATCCAGCTTCTTAGTGTCGGCGCCGATCACCTGCTGGCCGTTGACGAAGAAGGTCGGAGTCCCCTGGATCCCCACCTTCCTCGCCAGCGCCAGGTGCTCCTGGGCCAGTTTCTTCACCTCTTCGCTCGCAGGCTTCGCGAGGGGGGGGATCTCCTCGCCCATCATCATGGCGTCGTAGGCCTCGGCCTTATTCTCGGCGGAAAGGATGTACTCGATCTTCTTGATGGCCGCCGGGTGTGCCAGCGGCGCGAAGAAGACGTACCTGGTCACGTCGCTTCTCTTGGTGAAGTATTCGGAGGCTTTCCTGCAGTAAGGGCAGTCGGGGTCGGTGAACTCGATCACCTTCTTCTTGCCGTCCCCCACCTTGACCGCCTTGTCGAGCGGCAGGTCCTTGACCGCCTCAGCCGCCTTGGCAGCCATCTGGGAGCTGAGCACCTCCCTGCGCTCCGCCGTCCGGCTCTTCAAGTCCTTCCCTACTATCTCGCCGGTGATGATGAGGTCCTTCTCCGGGTAGTAGTAGAAGATGTTGGGCCCGGAGATGACCTCGTAGACCCCATTTATCTCGCTGGGGGTGATGCTGTCGAAGGGAACCTGGGGGAACGCGTTGCGAAAGGCGTTTTCAGGGGAGACCGGGGCGGCGAAAGACACGCCTGCCAGAAGAAGCAGCACCGCTGTGGAGAAAAATACTGCCAGGAATCTCCTAGTAAACCACATAAAGCGCCTCCATTTAATGAAATAAAAATCGCTGAGCCGAGCCAGCGGCAACTATAGCATATGTTTCAGGAAAGGTGAGAGCGCGAGGAGTTTTTTTCGGCGTCGAAAGCGGCTTGCGCGGCGCCGAGGACTCCCGCGTCCGGGCCTAAGGCACCTTTCACCACGCAGGCGGCCGCACCGGGAAGCGCCAGGGTGCGGGAGCGTATCTCCCGGCGCATCGCCGGGGCCAGGAGCTCGAAACTCTCAGACACCCCACCTCCCAGGATCACCGCCTCCAGGTTCAAAAGGTTTAGCACCCCGGCCGCGGCAATCCCCAGGTAACGGCCGGCCTCCTCGAAACGGGCGACAGCTGAGGCGTCCCCGCCCAGCGCACGCCGGGCAACGGCGGCGGCGCTATCGTTTCCCGAAGAGATCGCAGTGGCGAAGGTGTACTGCTCCAGGCAACCCCGGTTGCCGCAGCCGCAGGGGCGGCCGTCCGGTTCCACCGTCAGGTGCCCCAGCTCGCCGGCCAGCCCGTTGGCCCCGGTCCAAAGCCGCCCGTCCAGTATCAGCCCCGCTCCCACCCCGGTGCCGATGGTGAGCATGAGCCAGGAGCGGTACCTCCTGCCGGCGCCGAAGCGCTGCTCGCCGAGGGTGCAGGCGTTGGCGTCGTTTAGGACCAGTACCGGCACCCCCAGGGCGCGCGCAAGCTCCGAGCCCAGGTCCACCCCCTTGAGCGCCGGGAGGTTGACGCTGGATAGCACCACCCCCTCAGCCGAGACGAGACCGGGGACGCCGATTCCGACCCCTGCGACCCTCACGCCCCCGGCGACGGCCTCCCCTTGCAGCCGTCGCAGCGCCCCCTGCAGCCGGGCCACAAACGGCGCCGACGCCATAACCTTCTCCGTCGGCTCGCTCTCCCTGCAAAGCACCGCCCCGCTTTTGTCCACCAGGGCGAAACGGAGGTTGGTCCCCCCTACATCCACCCCGATACAGACCCCTTCCATCACAGCTCCCCAGCCGCGCTGAAGAACGGGAGCAGCCGGTCGTAGGTCGCCAAAAGCGCCTCTGGAATCACCCTTACGTCCGCCACCACGGTCATGAAGTTGCTGTCCCCAAACCAGCGCGGCACCACGTGCAGGTGCAGGTGGTCCTCGATGCCGGCACCCGCGGCCTTGCCCAGGTTGATCCCGATGTTGAAGCCGTGGGCCCCGCTGGAGCGGGCCAGGATGTCCCGGCAAAGGGCCACCTCGCGCATCAGCTCAAGCAGCTCGTCCCCGGTCAGCTCCCCCAGGTCGGCGCTGTGACGCCTGAGCGAGATCATGAGATGGCCGTTGGAGTAGGGATAGCGGTTCAGCATCACGCGCGAAAGCCTCGTGCGCCGCAGGATCAGGAGTTCCCGGTCGTCTCCCTCCGCACAGAAGATGCATTCCGTGTCCGCCGGTTGTGTCAGATACTCTACCCGCCATGGTGCCCAAAGATTGTCCATTGCACCCCTCCGCTGCCCACTGTCTGAGGACCTGATAGAAGAGCGGCAGTCAACGCCGCGACAAAACCAATGTACAACGACCGCCCGCCATTGACAAGAAAGCGCGCTCATTCCCGGCGGCTTAAAGCTCGATTAGTTGCCGAAACACTCAAAATGCCGCAAGCGGGCCGTCATTGTAGCACCCCTGCACCGTGCTATAATTTTGCCTTTCGGCCCTGCGCCTCATCTTCCAGCAATCCGGACCGGAACAATGACAGACAGTAGTTGTTTGGTCAACGAGCTGATAGCTCTGACGGGTAGTTCATCTTGAGGAGGTAGCAATGGCAAAGAATACGGATGCACTCGAATACCATGCCGGCGGCCGCAAGGGGAAGATCGAGGTCATCTCCTCCAAGCCCTGCCTTACATCCCGCGATCTCTCGCTTGCCTACACCCCCGGGGTGGCCGAGCCCTGTCTCGCCATCGAGAAGGACCCGGAACTTGCCTACCTCTACACGGCGAAGGGGAACCTGGTCGCCGTGGTCTCAAACGGCACGGCGGTCCTCGGGCTCGGCAACATAGGAGCCATGGCAGGCAAGCCGGTCATGGAGGGGAAAGGGGTCCTTTTCAAGCGCTTCGCCGACCTGGACGTCTTCGACCTGGAGGTGAAGTCGGAGAACCCGGACGACGTGATCAAGGTGGTGCAGCTTCTGGAGCCTACCTTCGGCGGCATCAACCTCGAGGACATCAAGGCCCCGGAATGCTTCTACATCGAGGAGGAACTGAAGAAGAGCATGAACATCCCGGTCTTCCACGACGACCAGCACGGGACCGCCATCATCTGTTCGGCGGCGCTCATCAACGCGCTGCAACTGGTCGGCAAGAAGATCGAAAAGGCAAGGATCGTGGTCAACGGCGCCGGCGCCGCCGGAATCGCCTGCGCCAACCTCGTCCTCTCGCTGGGGGCGAGAGCGGAGAACCTCTACATGTGCGACACCAAGGGGGTGATCTACAAGGGGAGGGTCGAGGGGATGAACCCCTACAAGGAGCGCCTGGCGAACGACACACCGCTGCGCACCCTAGAAGAGGCGATGCGCGGGGCTGACGTCTTCATCGGGGTCTCCGCCAAGGGGGCGGTCACCCAGCAGATGGTGCGCGAGATGGCGAAAGACCCCATCATCATGGCCATGGCAAACCCCGACCCGGAGATCACCCCGGAGGAGGCGCTCTCGGTCCGCTCCGACGTCATCATGGCGACCGGGAGGTCGGACTACCCGAACCAGGTGAACAACGTGCTCGGCTTCCCCTTCATCTTCCGGGGTGCGCTCGACGTCAGGGCCAGCACCATCAACGAGGAGATGAAGAAGGCGGCGGTTTTCGCCCTGGCGGAGCTCGCACGCGAGGATTGCCCCGACTCGGTATGCCGCGCCTACGGCAACGAGAACTTCACCTTCGGTAGAAACTACATCATCCCGAAGCCGTTCGACCCGCGGGCACTTTTGCGCGTCGCCCCGGCGGTGGCCCAGGCGGCCATGGATTCGGGGGTCGCCCGGATGCCTATCGAGGAGATGGCCAGGTACACCGAGTCGCTGGAGGCGCTGCAGGGACGCGCCAAGGAGACCATGCGCCAGATCATCAACAAGGCCAAGTGCGACCCGAAGAAGATCGTCTTCCCGGAAGGCGACAACGAGAAGATCCTCAGGGCCGCCTACGCGCTGGTGGAGGAGGGGATCGCGCACCCGATCCTGATCGGGAACAAGGCCAAGGTGCAGGAGAAGATCGCCGAGCTGGGGATGGAGCTAAACGCCACCATCGTCGACCCGGAGACCTCGGAGTTGACCGAGGGTTACGCCGAGGAGCTCTACAGGAAACGCCAGAGAAAGGGGGTGACCCTTTCGGAGGCGCGCCGCATCATGCGCCGCAAGTCCAGGAACCATTTCGGCTCGATGATGGTGCACATGGGAGACGCGGACACGCTTCTCTCCGGCATCGACTCGCACTACCCCGACACCATCAGGCCGGCCCTGGAGGTGATCGGGAGGCAGCCTCAGCTCTCCGGCGTTCACGGCATGTACATGATGGTGTTCAAGAAAGGGATCTACTTCCTCGCCGACACCACGGTGGAAATCGAACCTACTGCGGAGGAGCTCGCCGAAACGGCGCTTCTGGCAGCGGAAAAGGTGAGGCTTCTGGACATCGTCCCCCGCATCGCCATGCTCTCCTTCGCCAACTTCGGATCGGTGAACCACGCGCTCACCGTCAAGGTGAAAAGGGCGGTGGAAATCGTCAAGCAGAAGGCGCCGGAGCTTGAGATCGACGGAGAGATGCAGGCGGACACCGCGGTGACGCCGGAGCTTTTGGAGAACTACACCTTCTCCACCCTGACCGGCCCGGCCAACATACTGATCTTCCCCGATCTCAACTCCGGGAACATAAGCTACAAGCTTTTGCACCGGCTGGGGGGGGCCGAGGCGATCGGGCCGCTTTTGATGGGGATGAAGAAGCCGGTCCACGTGCTGCAAAGAGGCGACGACGTCTCCACCATCGTCAACATGGCCGCGATTGCCGTGGTAGACGCCCAGAACCAGTAACCGGCGGCTGTTCCCGCCCCCGCAGGGAGGGGGAAGTAATTGGAAAGGGGACCCGTTATTCGGGTCCCCTTTCTTCGTGGGCGTAACTCTTGTTTTGATTGCCATGCTCGCCGCTTATTTGATATAGATAAACGCTGTGTCAGCAGGTAACCAGGCGAGAAGGATGGGCCGTACCCATGGATGAAGTATTAGCGCCGCTTGACGAAGCGGACCAGCCGATAAAGCCGAACCGGCAGTTTATCACCGGCCTCGCGGTCTCTCTTACACTGCACCTTGTCTGTGCCGTCATCCTCGTGGGCCTTCCCGGAGGGGGGGAACAACCCAGGCCGCAGGTCACCTACGTCGACCTGAACTCCATTGCGACACCGCGCCCGGCTGCTCCCGCGGCAAAGCCGGCTGCCGCCGAACCGGAACTCCCCGAACCCGATCCCGCCAAGGCCGAGCCGATACCGGTCCCCGAGACGCCCCCCGCACCGCCGCAACAGGTCGAGGAAAAGCAGCCGGAGGCCCAGCCTGCCCCCCCGCAACCGGCCCCCGCCGAAGAGAGGTCCGCGACCACTTTCGGGATGGGACTCACCAAGGGGTACTTCAAGAGCTTAAGCGACGGCGATTCGCTGCGCCCCGATGTTAAGGCCTACTACCTGGAGGTTTTGCAGGGAGTCAACGACAAGTGGTGGCTGGAGCAGAAGGATGAGAAGGTGCGGACCATCGTGGTCAACATAAGCGTGGCGAGAAACGGCGAAATCGTGGGGAGCTTCATCCTGCAGAGTTCGGGGAACATGGTCTACGACCGGATGGTGCAGAAAACCCTGGAGGCCTCGGGTCCCCTGCCGCCGCTTCCCGCAACCTTCCATGGCGAGGTCTTCAACGCCCCCATCCGCCTGGTCCCCCCGCTGAACCTGTTGGCCTGGTAGACGCCGCTACCCCTCTTCCATTTCCAGTTCGATGATGTCCAGATGCTCCTCGCCGGAAAGAGCGGAGAGCCTCCGGGAAGCGTCGTGATACCCGGGGGCTGCGGCGATTACCTCCCGGTACAACTCTATCGCCTCGTCCGTCGCGCCCGAATCCTCCAGCAGTACGGCGAGCTCGTATGAGATGCAGACACGCTCGGGCTGCGAGATCACCTCAAGGGCCAGGCCGCGGCGTAAAAGGTCCTCGGCCCGGTCGGGCTCCCCCTTCTCGCGGTAGCAGATGGCCTGAAGCGTAAGGCAGTCCAGCCGCCGTTGGGGGTTGCACGCCGCGATATCGAACTCCTTGATGGCCCCGCCGTACATCCCCATCTCTTTGTAGCCGATCCCCAGATCGTAGTGCGACTCAAGCTCCTGGATGTCCAGCTCAGCCTCCGGGACATCCTCGCTCTCCGGATAGATCTCCTCCCATCCGCGCAGCCGCTGCGAGAGGACTGGCACCTCATCCTGAACCGCCTCCAGCGGGGCGTCCCAATCCTGCGCCTCTGAAAGCCACGGCTCAGCCGCCTGGGGCAGCTTGTCCGGTTCGGGGAGGTCTTCAAACTCGGGCAGCTCCTCCGATTCGGCAAGCGCGTCCGACTCCGGCAGTTCCTCCCAAGGGAGAGCCACGCCCGGCTCCTGCGGCAGGGTGAGTTCAGGCACCGCCTCGGCATCCAGCTCGACCACCGGGGCAGCTTCCTGCTCCAGCGGCTCCTCTTCCAGCGACTGCACCACCTCGTCGAAATCGAGTTCCAGGGAAAAATCGAGCTGCAGGTCGACGCCCTCCGGCGCCTCCGGCTGCACCAGTTCGGGGGCGGCGGTTATCGCCGGGGACGCGGCCTCAAGGTCGGGGGAACTCGCCTCCGGGGCTGGCGCCAGCGGGAGATCGTCGTCCAGGTCGAGCTCGATCTCCTCTTCCCAGGAGGCGAGCGCGGGAGCTTCCTCGGCAGGTGCGGCGGCGAGATCCGGCTCCGGCTCCCAGGAGCCTACCGGGGGGGACTGCTCCAGTTCGGCTGCAGGCAAGGGCTGATTGAATGGATCCGGGAGTTCTTCGATCGCTTCCGGCTCGCCCTCGCTCTCCCAAGGGGCGGGGGCATCCGCATCCGTGCCGGGGATGTCGTGGGATTCCAACGACTCGATGGCGCCCGAAGCTGTGTCGTCGCGATGTTCATGCCCGGTGCAGGTGACTTCCCTTATCCTGTCCGGGAAAAGCTGCTGCAGGCGGAAACCCACCACCTCGGCATCCGCTGCGTGACCGCGTGCGCGCAGCGAGGCGGCGAGCTGCTCCAGGGCCTGGCAGGACTCTTCCTTGGCGCCGGTAGCGAAGAGGAGCTCGGCGTGTTTGAGGCGGGTGGCGCAGTGCTCGGCATCCACGCCCAGCATCTTTTCCACCACCTGGAGCGCCTCTTTGAGGGCGCCTTCCTTTTCGTATTGCGCCGCGACCTGGCCGTACTCGGCGAGCGCATTCCCCACCAGCCCCTGTTGGTGGTTCAGGGAGGCTATTGTGAGCGCCACCGCGGTGTCGCCGGGAGAGAGACGCTGGATCTGCTTGTAGATGGCAATGGCTTTAAGGAAATAGGAATTATCGGCGTAGTGCTTGCCGATAACCTCATACTGTTGGATCGCCTCTTCCTTGCGGCGATCCCGCACCAGGAGCTCGGCCAGCCGTTGGCGGTAACGGACATCGGAGGGATCCAGGGCCACCACTTGCTGGTAATCCTTAATCGCCTTGTCGATTTGTCCTTTAAGAACTAAGCGCTGGGCGCTTTCGAGGATTTTTTCTTTTTTCGTAGCCACTTAAAGCCTCATGAAGCCGAAAGATGCGAGCTTCTAAAATTAGAACAAACCACGTCCGGTGTCAAGGATCATGCTGACGCAGTTCCCGCACGATTTCCTTCAACCGTGCGAGTTCTTCCCTGCGCAGCGGGCGGTCGCGGTAGACGGCGGCGCCATAGATGGCTGTGAACTCCCGGATCCTGGTATCGCCCAGCCGCGCCGACAACTCGAAGAGCCCCTCCTCCCCGCTCACCTCCCCGGGGTAGCGCTTCCGCGCGGCCCGCAGCATGCTCCTCAGCACCCTCTCCTCCCGGCTTGCCGGCCGTTTCCTGAGCCAATAGCCGATCCCCGCCGCCGGCAGCGCCAGAAACAGCAGGGTCAGCGCCCCGCGCACGAAGCCGTCGGGAAGCCGCAGGTCGCGTGCCTTGTTCCCTGCCCGCCTGACCAGCGCAATCTGCTTGTCGAGGTCGTAGCTTACCACCGCCTTGTCCCAGTAGAAGCTCACCGCGTCGACATACATCGACAGCCCCCTGGCAGCGGCGCCGCGCCTTGCCGCACCTACCGCCCAGGCGCTGGGATCGACCGTCTGCCACCCTGCCCCGTCGAGGTAAGCCTCGACCCAGACATGCGCCATATCCTCGGTGACCAGGTAGTACCCCCCCATGTCGTTGTAGCTGCCGCCTCGATACCCCCCCACCAGCCGCGACGGGATGCCTGCAAGTCTCAGCAGCGTGGCGTAGGAGGAGGCGAAGTATTCACAGTTGCCCCGCCTTTTATCGAAGAGGAAGGAGTCCAGCGGCTGGGGCCCGACCGGGAGGTCCGTGTTCGCATAGGTGATCCTCTGGTTGCGGAAGAACCCCTCCAAAAGCCTCATCCGCTCCCGGGGGTCGAGGCCGGCGCGGGCAAGCTCACGCCCCTTGGCGAGCATGCGCTCTGGGAGCGTCGCCGGAAGCTGCAGGTAGAAGTCCCGGTCTATCCCTCCCTTCACTTCCAGGGCGCCCCCCAAAACCGAGGCCGCGACGTACTTCACCTTCCGGTCCAGCGGCCGGCGGGAGATGAAGACGGCGTCGTTGGACTCGTCGTGGCGCACCCCGGTGATGCTGCGGGTGGTGTTCAAGGCGAGGAGGTAGGAGTTTTGCGAACGTTCCGGGTAGATCTCCTGCACCACCGCGCTCCCGCGCTGGACCGGGAGTAGCTCCTCGGGGACCGGTAACCTCACCCAGGAGTTGCCGCGAAAACCGTTCAGCACGATGCCGCGCCAGTAGAGCTTCTCCTCCGGGAGTTTCCCGGTGACCGCCCTCAGCACCGCTCCTTTCACTTCGGTCACGCTCGCCGTCTCCCCCGGTTGTACGCTGTCGGAGAGACCGGTCTTCTTCCCTGCCGCGCCGTTCAGGAAGTGCCAAAGGGGGTACTGAGTCCTCGGCAAGAGCACGAAGAGCACGAGCAGGATGGGAAGCGACGCCACGGGGATAAAGAGCGATACGGAAAGCACCCTTTTCCCCTGCTCGGGGGTAAGGGAGATGGCGGGGTCCTGGGCATGGAAGGTGAGGAGCACCAGCGAAACGGCCAAAAGTAGCAGCAGAAGCAGCAGGTAAAGCAAGAAGACCGCGGAAATCTCGTAAAGCGACGAGGCGGCCAGGCAAAAGAGCGACAGCGCGAAGGCCTGCAGGTAATGCCTGCCGCTTCTCTCCCCCAAAAGCCTGACGGCGAGAAAGAGCACCAAGAGGTCCCCGGTCACCGGGACCAGGCGGTCCATGCTGAATCCGACGGCGTAGTAGAGAAAGAGCGCGATGGAGAGCGGGGTGAGCAGGCGCGCCGGCAGCGCTCGGCCGCTTCGCTGCAGGTAAAAGGCGATCAGGAGCGATGCCGGGAAGAAGTAGCTCGGCAGCGGGTCCAGGTACGGCTGCAGCGGCAGGTATCCCAGAAGCGCGATGCAGCCGGCAAGGAGGTTCAGCAGCTTTTCAATCTTCAGCTTGGCCATAAAGGGCAAGTTCTCCCAGGAGTTTGAGCCGGTGCGCGCGGGTAGGCGCAGCCGGCGCGATCACCTTCTCCCCCAGCCTGAGCCCTACCTGGCGCCCCCCCTTCACCAGGCGGTTCACCAGGTAGGAGCAGGCGCTCAGGCGCTGCTCCAGGTCGCGGCCGGGGATACGCTCCAGCTCCAGGGTGAGCGGCTCCCCCGCCGTCGCCGAAAGCTCCTTCACCTTGAACACCTCGTGCTTGGCGGAGAGGCGCCAGTGGATCAACTTTAGCGGTTCACCGCCCCGGTAATCCGATATCTTGGCGAGCTCCCCCTCGTAGCCCGGTGCCGCAGCGGCGACCGCCTCCCCCGTGTCCGGCTTCCCACCCTGCAGGAAAAGCCCGAGAGGTCGCGGCGCAGGGAAGACGGTGAAGGTCGCGGGAAGGTCGAGCCGGGTGTAGCGGATGAAGAAATTGACCGGGAAACGGGAGCTGATCGTGGCGCTGGGGAGGCTTCTTTTGCCGCGGGAGGAAAAGGTGAGAAAAAGCGACTCCGACTCGGGACGGCGCGGCTGAAGCATGAGAAACCAGACCGAGCCGGACGAGAGCGCGACGTCTATGAGGAAGGAGGGAAGGATTTTCTTGCGGTTTTCCAGGCTCACCGACACGGGGGTGGTGGTGCCGGCGTAGACCTCGTCGGGAAGCTGGACCTGGGCGGAGAGCCCCCGGAGGTTCAGCCAGCCCAGGACACCGGTCACCGCCATGAAACCGAGCATGGCGGCCACGATGAGAAAGAGCAGGTTGTTCCCAGTGTTGACTGCGGAGACCCCCAGAAGCAGCGTGGCGGCGATGTACAGCCCTCCCCCCTTGGTGAGCTTTATGTGAGGGGGAGAGGTATCTCTTTCAGGATTGCGTTTAATATCTGCTCCTTGTCCACCCCTTCATGCTCGGGGCGGAAAATGAGGCGGTGCGGGCATACCGCGTGCGCCACGTCCCGTACATCCTCCGGCGCCACGAAGTCCCGGCCGTTAAGGTAGGCCGCTGCCTTGGCGGCGTCGACCATCCCGATGCCGCCGCGAGTGGAGAGGCCAGCCTGGATCAGTGGATGGTTGCGGGTCGCCTTGATGATGGCGTAGGCGTAGTCGGTCACCTTCTCACCCACGTAGACGCGTTCCTTGACCGCGCGTATAGCCTCGACCAATTCCTCGTGCGTCACCAGGGAGGGGATATGGAGGATATCGTCCCTGATGCTCCCCTGCCTCAGGATACCCTTCTCGATCTCCTCGGGGGGATAGCCGATGCCGGTCTTGATCAGGAAGCGGTCCATCTGCGATTCGGGAAGGGGATAGGTGCCGACCTGCTCCACCGGATTCTGGGTGGCGAGGACCAGGAACGGTTCGGGGAGCTGGTAGGTCACCCCTTCCACCGTCACCCGGCGCTCCTCCATCGCCTCCAGAAGCGCGCTCTGCGTCTTGGGCATGGCGCGGTTGATCTCATCCACCAGCACGATGTTGTTGAAGACTGGGCCCTTGATGAAGTTGAAACGCCCGCTTTCCCTGTCGAAGACCGAGAGCCCTGTGATGTCCGAGGGAAGGAGGTCGCTGGTGCACTGGACCCGGCCGAAGGAAAGGCCGAGCGCCCCGGCGAAGGCGAGCGCCATGGTGGTCTTACCGAGCCCCGGGATGTCCTCCAAAAGGATGTGACCGCCAGTCAGAAGCGCCATCAGGCTCAGCCTCAGCGCCCTGACCTTCCCCTTCAGGTGCTGGCTGGAAAGCTCCTCCAGCACCCTGTTCATTTCGTCTACCCTTGGAAGTCCGTTCAACCCTTTACCTCCCCGGCCAGATGCCAGCCACTCATTATACCGGCAGCCCCGGAAAATGAAACAGGGGGCCCGCCTACGCCCCCTTGACCCTACCCCACCCCTTTCTACAGCCTGGATCCCCGATCTACAGCTGCCCCATGAACTTGTGAGTCTGGGGAATGACCCGGACCTCGTTCAGCCCCGAGCAAAGTTCCTGAAGCTCCAGCATCCTCAGCGCCGGGAGCGCGACGGTGCCGTTTCCCAGCGTCATCGGCTGCAGGATGAGGGGTATGGCGGGGTTCACGTCCAGGATCATCCGGCAGGAGCGTTCGATCTCCCAATCCTCGGTGCTCTGGTCGACGACGATCTTCACGAAGACGCTGGTCTTGGCAGCCGTCTCCAGGAAGGTGCGGTGCGCGTCCCAGAGATCGGCGCAGCCGGAGGTGGACGGCAGCTTGAAGTCCATCCCGATGTAGTCGAGGTACGGCATGAGCGGAGCGAGCGCGTCGGGCAGGGTCCCGTTGGTCTCAAGATAAACCGGAAGCAGGCCTCTCAGCACCGGGAGCCACTCCTTGAGTTCTGCGGCGTAAAGCAGCGGCTCCCCGCCGGTGACGCTGATGGAGTGGTGGATGCCGGGCCACCCCGCGGTCCAGTTCTCCAGGAGCGTCGCAACCCGCTCAAGGCCTACCGGGTTCGGCACCTTGAAGAAGTCGCGTCGCCCCGGGGTGAGCTCCAGCAGGCACTCGTCGGGCGTTTCGCTCATGCCGGGGGTATCGCAAAAGGAGCAGTTCAGGTTGCAGCCGGCAAGCCTCAGGAATACCTGGCGCAGGCCGACCAGGACCCCCTCCCCCTGGATCGAGGAAAAGCACTCCACCAGGGGGGCGCGAAGAGCCTTACTCATAGTAGCTCGCGGCGGCGAAATCCGACTCCCATACGGTGACCATCTCCACCTTGACCTTGTCGCTGCCAAGGATCTTGGTCAGCTCGTGATAAAGGTAGCGCGCGATGTTCTCGGAAGAAGGAGATACCTCCGAGAATGGGGGAAGCTCGTTCAGGTACTTGTGGTCCAGGGTCTTCAAGAGGGCGTTGGTCTCCCGCTTGAGGATCTTGAAGTCGATGCCGAGGCCGGCCTTGTCCAGCTCGTTGGTCGTAACCGATACCTCGACCTTCCAGTTGTGGCCATGCAGGTTCTCGCAGTCCCCCTGGTAGTTGATCAGGTTGTGGGCTGCAGCGAAGGCAGTGTGAATGGTGAGACGAAACATGCCACCCTCCGGGTTCTCATTATTAACAACCGGCCCAATATATCATAAAAGAGAGGCTAAGGTTAAGGTTAAGGTTGAGGGGTGGCGGATTTAATTGGAGGCGGGGATGACGTGTGTGGAGGGGCCTGGGAACTTGTCTCAGATGTTTATGCTCTCCCCCGGTGCGAGCCTTGATGGCGGCGGGTTGGTGAACGAGGTGTAGGTGAGGACGAAGAAGAGGAAAATCAGGGAAAAAAGAAGCAGGATGCTCGACGCAAGACGTGCCTTCGGGTGGGGGGTCTCGCTCTGCAGGAGCCCGATGGCGGCCACCAGGACCCCGAACCCTCCCAGCACGCCGGCCAGGAAAAAGCCGAAGAACACCAGTCGAGCCTCTCCGTCCAGCCCGAGCAGGAAGAACTCGGCGAGGCTGCCATGGAAGAAGGTGGCAACCATGAGGGAGATGAGGGCGGCGGAGATGGCGCGGATCCCGCTGCGGACGGTTCTTTTACGCATGGAGTGCTGACCTCGTTACCGACGGGCGCATCATTCGCACCAGCTCACGTCCCCTACCCCCTTCCGGAGGATTTCGGGGGAGTCGCCTATGAGGCTCACCACGGAGCTCACATCGGCGGAGAGGTCGCCGCCGTCGACCACGAGATCCAGGAGTTTACCCAGCTCGTGTTCGACCTGCCAGGGATTGCCGATGGGGTCCTCGCCGGAGAGGTTGGCGCTGGTGGTGACGATGGGGTGGCCCAGCTCCTTCACGATGGCGAGACAGATGTTGTTGTCGGGCATGCGGATGCCGACCGTCCTCTGCTTGGTCGTGACCAGATCCGGCACCACGCTGTTCGCCTCCAGGACGAAGGTGTACGGGCCGGGAAGCAGCCGGCGCAGCTGCTTGAAGGCGTAGTTGGAGACCCTGGCGTAGCGCGAGATCTCGGATATGTCCGAGCATATGAAGGAGAAGGGCTTCTTACGGTCGCGCTGCTTGACCTGGTAGATGCGCTCGATTCCCTTCTTGCTGAAGATGCTGCAGCCGATGCCGTAGGTGGTGTCGGTCGGGTAGGCGACCACCCCTCCGTTTTTCAGTATCTCCACCACCTTGGCGATCAGCCGCGGCTGCGGGTTGTCGGGATTTATTTCCAGGAGCATGTCTAGTCACCGGGTTGATTTCCAGAGACGCTTGAAGTGAGGAGGACGCCTTCTGGATCAGGATGTCGCCGGCCGTGGCTCGCGTCGGCGCACCACAGTCTAAGGGCGGAGTTATTTATAATATATAAATGTGGCCCCGTCCACCATTGATCGTACCTGAGCGGCGACCTCGATCACCTCTGCACTGTTTCAGCCCCACCTGTTCCTGTCATGCTTCGCTGTCTGCAGCAGGGAAGAACCTCTCCCCCTCCTGCCTGCTGCAGAGAGCCACAACTTCCTAAAGATGGTAATCCCCTGCCGCTTCAGGCTGGTAGAGGATCTTCTTCACCTTCAGGTTCTTCATCCCTCCGGGGACTGGCCAGGTGATGCGGTCGCCGGTCCTGAAGCCTATCATGGCGGTGCCGACCGGCGCCAGGATCGAGATCCTGCCGCTGGCAAGGTCAGCCTCGTTGGGAAAGACCAGCGTGTAAATCAGCTCTTCCTTGGAATCGAGATCCTGCAGGCAAACCCTCGAATTCATGGTGATCACGTCCGGTGGGATGCCCGCCGGATCGACCACCTCGGCCCGAACCAGTTCCTCTCCCAGCTCTTGCAGGTTCTTGCTGTCTCGCGTCTGGGTGGAGCGCACTTTGTCGATCAAGGCCTCCAAACGCTCCAGGTCGAAGTCGGTGATGACTACGTGGCGTTGCGCGTTGCGCGTGTTTTTCATGGTGAAACCTCCAGGTTATAGTGTCGCTGCTTTAGCAGCATAGAATCAGTCCCAACGGTTCAGCATCAGCATGACCGGCAGTATCGCCCGAGCCCCCTCGACTACGGAGTGGCGCGGGTTGTCGGCGACGGAGATGCTGATGCCGATCCGCTCTTCGAGAAAGCGCCGCACCCCGGGTATGAGAGCGCCGCCCCCGGTAAGGCAGATCCCCGAGTCGATGACGTCGCATCCCGTCTCGGCGGGTAGATCGCGCACGAAAGAAGAGAGCTTGCAGGCGATCTCTTCCAGCACCAGTTCTATCGAGGCCGCGACAGTGATGCTCCCGATCTCTTCCGGGGAACGGTCCAGGCCGCAGCGGCGCATCAGGTGGTCGGCAAATTCGTCGCCGTACTCGCTGCAGCCCAGGTCTTTCACGATGGCCGAGCGCATACGGGCGCACCCTGTCCTGACCGCACAGCAAGCACGGATTTCGCTGGAACTGATGATCGCGCAATCGGTCACGCCTTCACCTATATCCACCAGCATCCTGGCGTAGGGTGACGATACGTCGATCCCCGCGCCGATCGCGGCAGCCAGTGGCTCAGGAATCACCTCGGCCGATGCCGCCCCGGACCTCATGATCGCGTCGACCAGCGACTGGCGCTCCTCATATCGAGCATCGCTGGGAGCACAGGCCAGTACACAAGGTTTGACGATGCCGCAGACCTTGGCACTGTCCAGTAGCGGCTTCAGGATATGCGATGCTGCCTCAGCGTCTACCACCACCCCCCCGCGCAGGGCCCTTTTACCATCGATCATCGACGGTTGCTCCATCAACCGGCTACCTGCAGCGATGCGCGTGGTTGCGGTGCCGACATCCAAGGCGACATGCGGCCTCCAGTATGTGGGCTTTAACAAGGGAATCATGACGAAAGCTCCAAATAAAAAGCCCCCCACTGACCTGTGTCGGTGGGGGGCTTTGGAAAAACATGCTGCTTAAGCCTATACTATCCCCTCCGTCACAGTGACAGCTTGCGCGTCACGACGTACCGGAACGATTTCCAGAAGAGAGAATATTTGCTTGAACTGTGCATGAATGGGTACCATCTGTTTCTCCGTCATTTCTTATCCAGCCTCGAATCTATCAGAAGAAGCGAATTGAGTCAATCCGCTGCAGCTATTGTCTTTCGCGGGCGACCAATGCCAAAAGGTCGTCTTTCTACTTCCTGCTAAGCCTCCGGGTTGAGACCGAGCAGGGGCTCGTGGACGAAGAGTCCGTCCTTCTGGATCAGGATATCGTCGAACCACAGTTCGCCGTCGCCCGCCAGTATCTTGACCATGTCCCAATGGACCGCGGAGCGGTTGCCGTTGTCGCACTCGTCGTAGGCCTGCCCCGGGGTGAAGTGGATGGAGCCGAAAATCTTCTCGTCGAAGAGGATGTTACGCATCGGCACCGTGATCTTCGGGTTGACCCCTATGGCGAATTCGCCCACGTAGCGCGCTCCGTCGTCGGTATCGAGGATGCGGTTCAGCTCCTCGTCCATCCCCGGCGAGTTGGCGCGCACGATGCGGCCGTTTTCGAATTCAAGGCGGATGTTGTTGAATTCCTTCCCCTGGTAGACGGTGGGGCAGTTGTAGGTGATGTACCCCTGCACCGAGTCACGCACCGGCGCGGTGAAGACCTCCCCGTCGGGGATGTTGAGGCGCCCGTCGCACTTGATGCCGGGGAGCCCCTTGATGCTGAAGGAGAGATCGGTGTCCGATGCCTTGATGCGCACCCGGTCCGCCGCGTCGACGCACGCCTTCAGCGCGTCCTGCTTCCGCGACTCCTCCTCCCAGTCCATGCAGCAGGCCGCGAAGAGGTAATCCTCGTACTCGTCCAGGCTCATGCGCGCTTCCTGGGCCGCCGACTGGGTCGGGTAGCGGGTGATCACCCAGCGGGTGTGCTTTACGCGCTGGTCGATGATGGGGCGCACCACCTTGGACCAGGCGATCATGCTGGACTGCTTCGCCTTGGCCATCACCATCGAGTTGTCAGCCGCGGTGAGCCCGATGTAGACGTCTGCCTGCTTCATGAAGTCGAGCTTGTGCTGCGGGAAGTAGGAGAGCTGCTCGGCGCTGGCGAGGTTGTAGAAGTAGCGGTTGATGTCGGGGATGGTTAACTCGTACTCGACGTACTTTGCGCCCCGCTCCAGGCAGAGCGCGTAGAGTTCCTTGACCAAAGGCGCGCCTTCGGTGCCGGCGCAGGAGATGAGCACCACGTCCCCCTTCTGGACGCGAGCGGAGTAGTCGACCAGGACTTCAGCGAATTGTCTTAAGCGTGGATCTTTCATATGCCTGCCCCCGATGGTTGGTTTGGAGAATGGGTGACGCGGCTGCGCGGCTGGAAAGCCGCGCGGCAGGTTGTTGTTCCAGTACTTCTTCTGAGAGCCTGTGAGGTGCCTGTGCCTTAATCTTAATCTTAATCTGCTTTCTCTATCTTCCCGTGTGCCCGAAGCCGCCGGCGCCGCGCGCGGTGTCGCCCAGCTCCTCGACCTCGATGAACTCGGCGCGCTCGCAGCGGGCGAACACCATCTGGGCAATGCGCTCGCCGTCGCTTACCGTGAAAGGCTCGCTCCCCAGGTTGATCAGGATCACGCCGATCTCGCCGCGGTAGTCTGCATCGATAGTCCCGGGCGAGTTCACCAGCGCGATGCCGTGGCGCAGAGCGAGGCCGCTTCTGGGCCTGACCTGCGCCTCGAATCCCGGCGGGAGCTCGATGGCAAGCCCGGTCGGGACCAGCGCCCTCTCTCCCGGTGCCAGCACGAAATCGGCGGCAAGCGACGCGCAGAGGTCGACGCCGGCCGCGTGCTCCGTCATGTAGCAGGGGAGCGGCGTCGCCCTCAACCTCTTTATCCGGACAGGCAGGTTACCCATCTCAGACGTTTATGTCGTCAGCTTTGAAGGAAGGTGTGCCGATCCGCCCAAGCATGACCAGGGTGAGCGTGGAATTGTCGAGGATGTCTACGGCGAGGGTCTGGATGCTCTCGGCGGTGACCCGGTCGAACCCCTCCATGATCTCGGAGAGCGGCAGCGGGGTGCCGAAGTAGATCTCGTTCTTGGCAAGGCGGGACATGCGGTTGTCGCTGGACTCCAGGGAGAGAAGGAGGTTTCCCTTGAGCTGCTCGCGGGCACCCTCGAGCTGCTCGGCCGGGACCGGTTCTCTCTTGAAGCGCCCGATCTCGCGCAGCATGATCTCCAGGAGTTCGGCCTGGTTCTCGGGGCTCGCACCGGCATAGACCACCAGCGAGCCGGCGTCGGCGTGGGAGGCGATGTAGGAATAGACGGAATAGGCAAGGCCGCTTTTCTCGCGAACTTCCTGGAACAGGCGCGAACTCATCGAGCCCCCCAGGATGGCGTTCATGATGAAGGCGTCGTAGCGCTGGGGGTGGCTTTGCTGCACCCCTTTGAGGCCGAGGCAGACGTGGATCTGCTCCAGGTCCTTCTCGATCAGCTCGATCCTCCGCTCGTAGACGGGAGGCGCCGATTCGGTCCTGCCGTTGCCGGACGGGACGGAGTGCAGGTACTCCTCCAAAAGGGCGGTGAGCTTGTCGTGGGTCAGGTTTCCAGCGGCGGTGACGATTACGTCGTCGGAGCGGTACATCCGATCCTTGTAGGCGATGATGGCGTCGCGGGAGAGGCCGGTGACGCTTTCGGCGTCCCCCAGGATGGACATCCCCAGCGGGTGCCCCTTCCAGAAGTGCTGGTGGAACAGGTCGTGGATCAGGTCGTCGGGAGTGTCCTCCATCATGTTGATCTCTTGGAGCACCACGCGGCGCTCCTTTTCGATCTCACCGGGGTCGAAGGTGGAATGGAGGAAGATGTCGGTAAGCAGGTCGACGGCCTTGGGGAGGAACTTGTCCAGAACCTTGGCGTAGTAGCAGACGTACTCGCGGCTGGTGAAGGCGTTCAAGACGCCCCCAACCGAGTCGATCTCGCGGGCTATGTCGAGGGAGGAGCGCTTGTCGGTCCCCTTGAAGAGCAGGTGCTCGATGAAATGGGCTACGCCGTTGGACTCCCGCCTTTCATGGCGGGAGCCGTTGGCGACCCAGATGCCGATGGAAACCGAGCTGGCGTACGGGATACGCTCGGTGATGACGCGTATCCCGTTATTTAGGGTGGTCTTTTTAATCATGGCTTGAACTATACCCGGATTGCCATAAATTGCCAGCTCTCAAATGAGAACGATTATTCGGTGAAAGTCTGACCCAGAGCCTCTTTGCGGGAGAGCTTGATCTTGCCCTGCTTGTCGATGCCGATGCACTTGACCAGGACCTTGTCCCCTTCTTTGAGGATGTCGCTCACGTTCTTGACGCGCTCGGTGTCGAGCTCGGAGACGTGGACCAGGCCGTCGGTTCCCGGGAAGATCTCGACGAAGGCGCCGAATTCCATGATCTTCTTGACGGTGCCCATGTAGAGTTTCCCTTCCTCGGCCTCGGCGGTGAGGTTCCTGATCATCTTGATGGCGAGGTCGCAGGCTTCCTTGTTAGTGGAAGCGATGTTGATCTTGCCGGTGTCATCGATGTCGATGGAGACGCCGGTCGCCTCGGTGACGCTCCTGATGTTCTTGCCGCCGGAACCGATGACGTCGCGGATCTTGTCGACTTTGACCCAGATGGTGGTGATGCGCGGAGCGAAGGCGGAAAGGTCGCCGCGCGGTGCGGCGATGGTCTTGGCCATCTCGCCCAGGATGTGGATCCTGCCCGCTTTGGCCTGCGCCAGGGCGGCGCTCATGATCTCGCGGGTTACGCCGCCGATCTTGATGTCCATCTGCAGCGCGGTGACGCCTTCAGCGGTGCCTGCCACCTTGAAGTCCATGTCGCCAAGGTGGTCTTCGTCGCCGAGGATGTCGGAGAGGATGGCGAAGTCGTCGCCCTCTTTAATCAGGCCCATGGCGATACCGGCCACCGGAGCCTTGATCGGAATACCGGCGTCCATCATGGACAGCGAACCGCCGCAGACGGTAGCCATCGAGGAGGAGCCGTTGCTCTCGGTGATGTCGGAGACGATCCTGATGGTGTAGGGGAAGTCGTCATGCTTAGGGAGCACCTGCTGCAGGGCGCGCTCGGCGAGCATGCCGTGGCCGATCTCGCGGCGCCCCGGGGCGAGGCGGAAGCTGGTCTCGCCGACGGAGTACGGGGGGAAGTTGTAGTGCAGCATGAACTTCTTCCTGGAATCGCCGTAGAGCGAGTCGATGCGCTGCTCGTCAACCGAGGTGCCGAGCGTCGCAGCCACGATGGACTGGGTCTCGCCGCGGGTGAACAGGGCGGAGCCGTGGGCGCGGGGGAGCAGGCTGACTTCGGTGGAGATGTTGCGGATGGTCTTGGTGTCGCGGCCGTCAATCCTCTGGCCGTCCTTGATGATGTGCTCACGCACGAGGTCGTACTCGAGGTCTTCGATGAACCCCTTTATCTCCTTCTCGGAGCCTTCGAATTCGGTGGCAAGGGCCGCCACGGTCTCGTCGGCGATAGCGTCGATGGCCAGATGACGCTCGACCTTGGTCTTGATGCGGACCGCCTGCTTCATCCCCTCTTTGGCCAGAGCGGCAACGCGCGCCTTGAGCGCCTCGTTCACCACCGGCGCCGGGATTTCGCGCTTCGGGGTGCCGACCTTCTTGGCAAGTTCCAGCTGGGCCGCAAGGACCGGCTGCACCGCTTTGTGGCCGAAGAAGATGGCTTCCAGCAGGTCGTCCTCGGAAACCTCGGAGGCGGAACCTTCAACCATCAGAATCGCGTCCTGGCTGGCGGCGATCACGATCTCGAGATCGCTCTTTTCCTCCTGCTCAGCGGTGGGGTTGGCGACGAACTGGCCGTCGACACGCCCCACCTTGACGCCGGCGATGGGACCTGCAAAGGGAACGTCGGAGACCATCAGGGCCGCGGAGGCGCCGATCATGGAGAGGATGCCGGGGTCGTTGTCCTTGTCGGCAGAAACCACGGTTGCCATGACCTGGGTGTCGTTCAGGAACCCTTCCGGGAACAGCGGGCGGATAGGGCGGTCGATGAGACGGCAGGTCAGGGTCTCGTTGTCGGAGGGACGCCCTTCGCGCTTGAAGAAGGAACCGGGGATGCGGCCGCCGGCGTATGCCTTCTCCTGGTAGTTGACGGTGAGCGGGAAGAAGCCCTGCCCTTCCTTGGCGCTCTTCAAGGCGACGGCGGTGACGAGCACCATGGTGTCGCCACTTTTTATCATGACCGCGCCGCTTGCCTGCTTCGCGATCTTTCCGGTTTCGATTGTGATTGTCTTGCCACAGCATTCTGCTTGTACAGTGTGTACCATTCTTCGGCCTCCAATTTAGAGATTTTTACGGTTGGTGTTGGGGCCGCCGATAAAAGCGCCCTGCGAGCGAGCACAGCAAGGCGGTTTTATCCACGCCCCCAACGAGAAAAAGGGCACAAGGCCCTTAAGTGATGAAAGTGAAAGGCAACATACCCCGTAGAGGCATGTTGCCTTTTTCCTTACCTTACCTTCTGATACCGAGTTTCGCGATTATGGCCTTGTACCGCTCCACATCCTTCTTCTTCAGGTAGTCGAGAAGACCCCTTCTCTGACCGACTATCTTCAGCAGCCCGCGACGGCTGTGATGGTCTTTTTTGTGGGTTTTGAAGTGCTCAGTCAGATAAGTGATACGCTCGGAGAGAAGTGCGATCTGCACTTCAGGCGAACCCGTATCGGAATCATGACGCTTGTGAGCATTGACGATTTCCTGCTTCTTGTCAGTTACCAGCATTTAATTTTCCCCCTTCGTCCTTCTCGTTTATAAATTCTGCCAGCGCCGAGGTTAAGCCGCGGCAGTTGAAACATCCGAACTGTGTACCATAAAAGCAACAGGCTGTAAAGCACAATACTAGTTAAATACGCGCGCCAATCGGAGCCCTTTGAGCATGTCGTACTCGGCTACTGCAGCAAAACGTTCCCCCTGATAGAGTCGCACCTGCTCGCCCTGCCTGAACTCACCGGTTGCGGTGGTGAAATCCGCAGTTTGCGGCACCACGCCGTTTTGCACCTTCCTCCCCCCGGCCTCGGAGAGCTCCAGCCGTTGCAGGTGGTCGAGAGCCCGGTCCAGCGGGAGGATCAGATCCTCCTGGTTCACCGCCTCGGCCAGCGCCTCGATGCTGATGGCGTCGGCCTCGCGGAAAAGGCCGCTTCTCGTGCGCCGCAATTCCAGGAGGTGCGCCCCGCATCCCAGCGCCTCGCCGATGTCGCAGGCAAGGGTCCTGACGTAGGTGCCGCGCGAGCAGGTAACGGTGAAGCAGGCTTCGGGGAAGCGGATCCACTCGAAGCAAAGGGAGTGGATTTCCACCTCGCGCGCCTCGCGCTCCACCTCGATCCCCTTGCGCGCCAGCTTGTAGAGTGGGACGCCATCCTTTTTGATAGCGGAGAACATGGGAGGCATCTGCTTCTGCAGCCCGAGAAATTGCGGCGCGAGCCGTTCCAGGTCCGACGCCTCCAGGTGCGACCAGTCGCGCTCGGAGAGCACCTGCCCGGTCAGGTCCTGGGTGTCGGTGGCGATCCCCAGCCTCAATACGGCCCGGTACTCCTTCTCCGACTCGTCCAGGAACTGAATCGCCTTGGTCCCCTCGCCAACGGCCACCGGCAGTACGCCCGTGGCGAAGGGGTCGAGGGTTCCCGTATGCCCCACTTTTTTCTGATTGATGGAGCGACGCACCTTCGACACGATGTCATGCGAGGTGACACCGGCCGGCTTGTCGATCACGAAAAAGCCGTTCAGCATCAGCGCATCTGCTCCAGTCGGTCGAAGACCAGGGCCTTAACCTCGGCCAGCGTCCCCTTGACCGTGCAGCCGGCGGCGTTGTGATGCCCGCCGCCGCCGAAGGAGGCGGATACGGCGGAGACGTCGACCTTCCCCTTGGACCTGAAGCCGACCTTGAAAAGCCCCTCCTCGATCTGGCGGAAGAAGAGCGCCACCTGCACCCCCCTGATGGAGCGGGGGTAGTTGATGAAGCGGTCGGTGTCCTGGGCGGTGGCACCGGTCTTCTCGTACATGTCGAGGGTGACTGTCACCGAGGCGTACTCCCCGGAGGGGGAGACGGTGAGGTCGGAAAGAGCCAGCGCCAGGAGCGCGATGCGCTGCAAGGGTTCGCTCTCGTAGAGGTTCTCGTTCACGTCCCAGGCGTTCACCCCCTTGCCGATCATCTCGCCGGCGATGGCGAAGGCCTCGGGGTCGGAGTTCGAGTAGTGGAAGCTACCGGTGTCTGAAAGGATGGCGGTGTAGATGCAGAGCGCGGTGGGATAATCCACCTCGTCGCCGGCTTGCTTGATGATCCGGTGGATGAGAGCCGCGGTGGCGCTCGCCTTGGGGTCGATCAGGTTGCAGACGCCGAAGTTCTCGCAGCCGAGATGATGGTCGATGTTGATGAAGCGGCCGATCCTCTTGTTGCCGGTGACCGCCTTTCCCGCCCGGCGGAACTCCCCCACATCGAGAACGAAGCAGACGTCGAAGTCACGCTCCGGCATCTCAGCGTAGACCTGGTCCGCCATGGGGAGAAAGGAGCAGTTGTCCGGGACCGGGTCGCTCAGGTAGACGGTGACGTCCTTGCCGCGCCCGGAAAGGTAGTTGGCAAGGGCGAGCGATGAGCCGACCGCGTCCGGGTCGGGACTCTCGTGACTGGTGATCAGGAAGCTGGAGCCGTTGTCGATCTCCGCCAGTATCCGGGTTATCTCAGCTTTGGTCGCCGTCATCCGTTGCCCCTATCTCCTTCAGAATCGATTCGATATGCTGGCCGTAATCAAGGGATGTGTCGTACTTGAACAGGATCTCGGGGACGAAGCGCATCTTGAGCGCCTGCCCGATCTCCTTGCGGATGTACCCCTTGGCGGAATTGAGCCCCGCCTCGCTGTTCTTTTTGTCCTCGTCGGAGCCGTGCACGGTGAAGTACACCGTTGCCTGCCTGAGGTCCGGGGTCATCTTGACGCCGGTGATGGTGAGAAACCCGATGCGCGGGTCCTTGAGCCCCTTGATCAGGAGCTCGGAGATGATCTTGTGGATCTCCTCCCCAACCTTGTCTGAACGCTTTACCATTTTCTTTTTCTCTCTGATTCCGCCCGGAAAAAATGCCAGGGCGTAAACGGTTAAGGGGAGAGGGCCTTCCGCGGCCGGGATGCCGGACGCGGGACGCCGCTCTCCCCGTTTTGTCTTCGTATTACAGCTTGCCGGCTACCTTCTCCATCTCGAAGCACTCGAAGATGTCGCCGATCTTTAGGTCGTTGTAGTTCTCCAGGGACATGCCGCACTCGTAGCCGGTGGCCACTTCCTTCACGTCGTCCTTGAAGCGGCGCAGGCTCCCCAGCTTCCCTTCGTAGACCACCATGTTGTCGCGCAAGAGGCGGACCTGGGCGTTTCTGACGATCTTGCCGTCGGTGACGTAGGAACCGGCGACCATGCCGGCCTTGGGTACCGAGAATACCTCGCGGATCTCGGCGCGCCCCAGGTACTTCTCCTTGAAGGTCGGCTCCAGGAGCCCTTCCATCGCCTTCTTGATATCGTCCACCGCGTCGTAGATGATGTTGTAGAGCCTGACGTCGACCCCTTCCTTCTCGGCGAGCGCCGCCGCCTTGACCTCGGGACGGACGTTGAAGCCGAGGATGATGGCGTTGGAGGCGCTGGCCAGGTTGACGTCGGTCTCGGTGATGGCGCCGACGGAGGCGTGCAGCACGTTGAGACGGATGGCGTCGGTGGTGAGCTTTCTGAGCGACTCGGCGACCGCCTCGACCGAACCCTGCACGTCGCCTTTGACGATGGTGTTCAGGTCCTTCACCTCGCCCTTCTGGATCTTCTCGTAGAGCTGCTCCAGGGAGAGCTTGCTGTGCTTGGCGAGTTCCGACTCGCGCAGCTTCATCTGGCGGTGGTTAGCGATCTCTTTCGCCTGCTTCTCGTCGCCCATGGCCACGAAGATGTCGCCCGCGTCGGGGACCCCGTTGAAGCCGATGACCTCGACCGGCATGGCAGGGCCTGCCGCAAGGACCTTGTCGCCGCGGTCGTTCTGCATGGCGCGGACGCGTCCGTAGTGGACCCCGGCGACGAAGTAGTCGCCGCTTTTGAGAGTCCCTTCCTGGACCAGGACGGTCGCGACCGGGCCGCGCCCCTTGTCCAGCTTCGCCTCGACGATGGTGCCGCGTGCGGCCTTGTCGGGGTTGGCCTTGAGCTCCAGGACGTCCGCCTGCAGAAGGACCATCTCCAGGAGCGACTCAAGGTTGATCCGCTTCTTCGCGGAGACTTCGACGAAGATGGTCTCGCCCCCCCACTCCTCGGACACCAGGCCGAACTCCATCAGCTCCTGCTTCACCTTGCCGGGGCTCGCTTCCGGCTTGTCGATCTTGTTGATCGCCACGATGATGGGGACGCCGGCGGCCTTAGAGTGGTTCACCGCCTCGCGGGTCTGCGGCATGACGCCGTCGTCCGCCGCCACCACGAGGATGACGATGTCGGTGACCTTGGCACCCCTGGCGCGCATGGCGGTGAACGCCTCGTGGCCCGGGGTGTCGAGGAAGGTGATCTTCCTGCCGTTCAGCTCGACGTCGTAGGCGCCGATGTGCTGGGTGATGCCGCCGGCCTCGCCGGCGATGACGTTCGCCTCGCGGATGGCGTCAAGAAGCGAGGTCTTGCCGTGGTCGACGTGACCCATGATGGTGACGACCGGCGGACGCTTCAAGAGGGACTCGGGTGCATCCGGCTCAGCCTCGAGGATCTCGTCCACGTCGAGCGCCACGTTCTCGATCTCGTAGCCGAAGTCGGTGGCCAGAAGCGTCGCGGTGTCGAAGTCGAGCGGGTGGTTGATGGTGGCCATGACCCCGAGCTTCATCAGCGCGCGGATCAGGTCGGTGGCCTTGATCCCCATCCTCTTGGCGAGCTCACCCACGGTGATGGACTCGGAGATCTTGATGATCCTCTTGATGGCCTTCGGAACCGTGATCTCGGTCTTCTTGCCGATCTGGACCTTCTCGTACTTACCCTTTTTCCCCTTGGAACGGGGGCCAGGTTCGAAGACCCGCTCGCGCTTGTCGAGGATGTCCTTGAAGGTTTCCTTCTTACCCTTGCCTGCGGCGGCGGGGGCGCCCTTCTTGCCGTTTTTGGCGTAATCGGTGCCGCCGCCCGGTGCCGGTTTTCTGCCTTTGCGGCGGTCGTCGCCCAGAAGCGGCGGCGCATCGATGGGGGCAAGCGGTGCCGGACGGTCGGGGCGGCCACCCGTGGGTCCGCCGGGGCGGCCGGTGGTCGGGCGCTCGCCGGGACGTCCGGGGGCGCCGGCGGGACGCGGCCCACCCGGACGGGGTGCGGGGCGCTCGGTGCCGGGGCGCTCGACGCCGCGCGGCATGCCGGGGCGCGGTGCGGGGCGCTCGCCAGGAGCGGTGCGCTGGTACTCGCGGTGCTCGGCGGGGCGCTGCGCGGGAATCGGGATCTCGACCCGCCCCAGGATTCTCGCCCTGGTGGGGGTCGCCTTTTCGGGCTCCGGCTCTTCGGCCTTGGCGGTGGGCTGTGCCTCTGCCGGGGCTGCCGGCGCCGCAGTTGCTGCGGGTGCGGGCGCTTCCGGCTTCGCTGCCGGGGCCTCGGCTGCTACCGGGGCCGGTGCCGCGGGGGCGGCTTCCGCAGCGGGTGCCGGCGCAGCTTCCGCAGCCTTGGGAGCAGCGGCAGCGGGTGCGGGTTCAGCCGGTTTTGCCTTCTCGGGCTTCGCTGCCTCGGCGGGAGCTGCCGGCTTGGGCGCAGGCGCCGCCTCTATGATCCGGGCGCGGACCGGTTCTGGGCGCGGCTTGGGAGCCTCGGCCTTCTCGGCCTCGACCTTCTCGGGCTCCGCCTTTTGCGGTGCCTCCTCCTGAGCCGCGGGAGCGGGTGCGGCTTCGGCGGCTGCGGCCTCCGGCTCGACGGCCTTGGCCCTGCGGCGGATCAGGGTCGGCTTGACCCGGACTTCCTCCTGGGAGACTTCTTTGTGGGGTGTCTGCGCAGGGGCGGACAGTGCCTTGATATCGGAATCCTCAAGGACCGCCATATGGTTCTTCACCGACACACCGGCGTCGGCCAGCCTTGCCATAAGCTCTTTATTGTCGATCCCCATCTGCTGCGCCAGCTCATATACGCGGGTTTTGCTCATCTACTCACGCTCCTCCTCAAAGAAGTTCCTGTACTTTTCCATTTCCAATTCAATCGACCCGACGAAGCCGCTCTCCGTGACCACCAGGACGCTCCTGAGCTCCTTGCCCAAGAGCCCCCCGAGGCGCTCCTTGGTGAACAGGGAGACACAAGGGACCCCATGGAGCCTGGCGACGCCACGGAATTTCTCGCCAATGTCGGCGGAGATGTCGGTGGCCAGGAACATCATCCCGGCCCCGCCCTTTTTGAGCTTTTCCATCGCCTGGTCCGAGCCCGAGACGATCTTCCCCGCCTTGTTGGCCAGGGAGAGGTAGGAGGCTATCCGCTCCTCGAGCTTTTCAACTACCTGCCGCGCGAGCCCTTCCGGGTCCACTGCGGCGACCTCGGTTTTGAAACCGCGGCCGAACTGTCTTTTCTGCGCCGCCTGCTTTAGGCAGCTTCCCTTCATGCAGGTGTAGGCACCGCGTCCGGGTAGTTTCTGCTGCAGGTCGGGGACTACCGCGCCGTCCGGGGCCAGCACCAGGCGAAGCAGGCTCCCCTTGTCCCTGGTCTCACGGCAGGCGAGGCAGCTTCTTTGCGGGTTGGCCTTGGGCATGCTGCGCTAGATCTCCTCTTCTGCGGCCTCGACCTGCGGCTGGACTTCCACCGCCTCTTCGGCCGGCTCCTCTTCCCCCTCGGTGCCGTCGTAGGAGGCGAACTGCTGCAGCTCGGCCTCCGCCATGCGGGTCTCGCTCTTGATGTCGATCTTCCAGCCGGTGAGCTTCGCCGCAAGTCGCACGTTCTGGCCGCGCTTGCCGATGGCAAGCGAGAGCTGGTCGTCCGCCACGATCACCTCCATGGCGTACTCCTCCTCGTCCACGTACACCTTGGTCACCACGGCCGGAGCCAGCGCGTTGCAGGCGAAGCGGGCGATATCCTCGCTCCAGGGGATGATGTCGATCTTCTCGCCGCGCAGCTCGGAGACCACGTTCTGCACGCGGGAGCCCCTCATGCCGACGCAGGCGCCGACCGGGTCGACGTCGGAGTCGTGCGAGTAGACGGCGATCTTCGCGCGCCCGCCCGGCTCGCGCACCACGCTCTTGATCTCGACGATCCCCTCGGCGATTTCCGGCACCTCGGCCTCGAAGAGCTTGGCGAGCATGGTGGGATGGGTGCGGGAGAGCATGATCTGCGGCCCCTTGGTGGTCATGCGGATCTCGGTGATCAGGGCCTTGACGCGGTCCCCCTGGCGGTAGACCTCGCGCGGTGCCTGCTCCTTGTGCGGCAAAAGCGCCTCGGCGCGCCCGAGGTCGACGATCAGGTCGCCCTTCTCGAAACGGCGCACCACGCCGTTCACGATCTCGCCCTGGCGCTCCATGAACTCGTTGAAGATGGTCTCGCGCTCGGCCTCACGCACGCGCTGGATGATGACCTGCTTCGCGGTCTGGGCGGCGATCCTGGAGAAGCCGGATGCGTCCATCTTCATGCCGATGGAGTCGCCGATCTCTACCTCGGGGTCCTCCTCGCGCGCCTCGTCCAGCTCGATCTCGCGATAGGAATCCTGAACCTCCTCCACGACGGTAACGAACTCGAACAGCTCAACCTCGCCTATCTCAGGGTTGTAGTGCGCCTCAAGGTCGCGGGTATTGCGAAACTTCTTGTTGGCAGCGGTGAGGACAGCCTGCTCCAGCGCCTCCACTACAATGTTCTTATCGATCCCCTTCTCTTTTACGATCTGGTCGATCGTGTGCTTGAGGTTAAAGCTTGTTTCCACGTCACGGTCTCCTTCACTTGCTAGGTATTGTCAATTTTTAGAATTCGAATTCCAGGTTCGCCTTGGCCACCTTGTCCAGCGGGACGCTGGCATGCTGCCCCTCGGTAAGGTCGATGCTGATCACCCCGTCCACTATGCCGGCGAGTTTCCCGGTAAAGGTCTTGCGCTTGTTGCCGGCGTCGTCGGCGAGCATCTCGAAGGTCTTCACCTTCACCAGGTGCCCCAGGAAGCGCTCGTAGTCCGCCACCTTCTTGAGAGGACGGCAGATGCCGGGGGAGGAAACCTCCAGCGTGTAGCGCTCCGGCATGAAGTCTTCAACGTCGAGGATGTCGGAGAGCTGCCTGCTCACCGCGGCGCAGTCGTCCAGGTTGATACCCCCTTCCCGCTTCTCCAGGAAGACCCGCACCACCATGTCGCGCCCCTCGCGCTTGTACTCCAGGTCGACCAGCTCGATGCCGAGCGGGGCTCCCACTTCTGCAACAATCTCAGTTACTCTTTCTGCTACGTCGACCTTCGCCATCTCAAGGATTTCCCATAAAAAAAAGCGAGCCGGAGGAGCTCACTTTTGAGTGAACGTTAACATGTGCCCAATATTTAGCATGGAAGAGCTCTTTATGCAAGCGCTTTTTTTGGAAAATACGGCCGTTTTCCAGCATTTCGAGCCGGGTTTGCGGCTGATCCAGCAGCCGTTTCGCTTGTGCAAGAAAGGAGGGGGCGCAAGGTGATGCCGGCAGCTCAATGAGACATAATTAATATTTACCTTGGTTTTTTTTACTCCTGTAGCTACTTTGGCTGCACTGGGGGTATCGATACTGTGTCTGCAATACTTGTCGCAGTGACAGTTCCGCGATGAAGCAGGGCGTTCCTTCCCCGCCCAAATACTGCCAGGCCCAGCAATCGCTTCACTTTTGAACTTTTAACTGCTATATACTGACGTTGCCGAAACGGCAAAACCACCTACAGCAGAAAGAGAATCCACATGAAATACATAAGCACCAGGGGAAAGATAGCGCCGGTCGGCTTCAAGGACGCGGTGATGATGGGACTTGCCACCGACGGCGGGCTGATCCTCCCGGAGGCCATCCCGCAGATCGACCGCGGCACCTTGGCCGCCTGGTCCAAGCTCCCCTACCGCGAGCTCGCCTTCAACATCATCTCCCTTTTTGCCACCGACATCCCTGCAGCGGACCTGAAGGCTCTCATCGACCGCTCCTACGGCAGCTTCGAGCACCAGGAGACCACGCCGCTGGTGAAAAAGGACGGCGTCTACATCCTGGAGCTCTTCCACGGCCCCACCCTCGCCTTCAAGGACGTGGCGCTGCAGCTTCTGGGGAACCTCTTCGAGTACCTTCTGAAGGAGCGCGGTGAGAAGATGAACATCCTGGGCGCCACCTCCGGCGACACCGGGAGCGCGGCCATCGCCGGGGTGCGGGGGAAGGAGAACATCAACATCTTCATCCTGCATCCGCACCTCAAGACCTCGCCCATCCAGGCGCTGCAGATGACCAGCGTGCTCGACGAGAACGTGCACAACATCGCGGTGGAGGGGACCTTCGACGACTGCCAGAACATCGTCAAGACACTCTTCAACGACCTTCAGTTCAAGAAGGAGTACGCGCTCGGCGCGGTGAACTCCATCAACTGGGCGCGGGTCCTGGCCCAGGTGGTCTACTACTTCTACGCCTGGGGAAGGCTCCCCGAGCAGAAGGAAGTGATCTTCTCCGTTCCCACCGGGAACTTCGGCGACATCTTCGCCGGCTACCTGGCGAAACGGATGGGGCTCCCGGTCGAGAAGCTGCTTCTGGCGACCAACGAGAACAACATCCTCGCCCGCTTCGTGCAAAATGGCGATTATTCGCTCGGCAAGGTGGTGCAGACCGTCTCCCCCTCGATGGACATCCAGCTCGCCTCTAACCTCGAGCGCTACCTCTACTACCTGTGGGACGAGAACCCGGAGAAGGTGCGCAGCGCCTTCGCCGAGCTGCAGTCGACCGGCAGGATCGTGTTCACTCAGGAGCAGCTGCAGAGGGTGCAGGCGGAGTTCATGAGCTGCACGGTGGACGAGCAAAAGACCCTGGAGACCATCGCCTCATTCAACCGCGAAACCGGCTACCTCCTCGACCCCCACACGGCGGTCGGCGTGCGCGGCGCCCTGGAATGCGCGCTGGGGCACCCGAGGGTCGTCTGCCTCGCCACGGCCCACCCGGCGAAGTTCGGTGATGCGGTGGAGCGCGCCATAGGCGCCCCGCCCCCCCTCCCCCCCGCGCTGGCGGCCCTGGTAGGGAAAGAGACCCGCTGTGAGCTGATGGCGTCCGACCACGAAAAGGTCAAGGCGTTCGTCAAGGCCAAGGCGTAAAGAGCAGCATCCGGCGGATCGGCTAAAGCAAGCGGTCCGCCGGATCAAGGAACACCCGATGCCCCTCCCCCTGAAAATCGACTGGACCCACATCGACACCGTGCTTTTAGACATGGACGGCACGCTCCTGGACCGGCACTTCGACGACCACTTCTGGCTCGAGCACGTCCCCATACGCTATACCGAGAAGCACGGCGGGACCATCGAAGCGGCTAAAGAGAAGCTCTACCGCATGTTCCGCTCGCAGGAAAACACCCTAAACTGGACCGACCTCGACTACTGGTCCGAGCAGCTCGGGCTCGACATTCCCGTGCTCAAGGAAGAGCTGAACCACCTGATCGCGGTGCACCCGTTCGTCACCGAGTTCCTGCTCTTTTTGCGCCAGCACGGCAAGAAGACGTACCTCGTCACCAACGCCCACGGCAAGACGCTCAACTTGAAGCTGCGCAGAACCACGATTGGGAGCTACTTCGACGGGATAGTCTCGGCCCACGACCTGGGACTACCCAAGGAGGATCCTGCGTTCTGGGGGAAGCTGCAGCAGGCGATACCGTACCGGCCGCAGCGGACTATGCTCGGAGAGGACAGCGAGACGAACCTGGAGACGGCGCGACTTTTCGGCATCGGCTACCTGATCCACGTCGGGCGCTTCAGCTCGACCTCGACTCCTTCGATTTCCGAACGATTCCAAACCATCCACTACTTCAGCGAACTGATCCCGCGCGACGGCGGCATGACCGTCAGTATCTGACCGGCGTCTGCCCCTTCTTGCCCAGGCCGTACTTCTTCATCAGGTCGTACAGGGCGGGGCGGCTCACCCCGAGAAGCTCGGAGGCCCGGGTCATGTTCCCGCCGCTGTTGCCGACCGCCTCCTCGACCATCAACTTCTCCACCTTGTCGCGCGCCTCACGCAGGGTCATCTGCCCTACCAGTCGGGGAGCGCCGTCCGCACCCTCGCTCTCCCGGCTTGACCCGCCCCCTTCGGACGCGACCCCCACCAGGCGCGCCCGGTAGCAAAGGTCCGTCTCCGGCAACGGGGCGCTCTTCCTGGGGACGAAGAGCTGACGCAGCGCCATGCACTGCCCCGCGATACCCTCTATCCCCGCCGTGGTCCGATCCAGGGTCTTCTTCAGCGCCTGATGCTGCTCCTCTATCTCGTTCAGGTGAAATGCCCGCCGGATGGTGACCTGCAGCTCCGCCATCCGGACCGGCTTCCAGTGGAAGTCGTAGGCGCCCAGTTGCAGCGCGAGGTGCGCCTCTTCCCGCTGCTCGGGGAGCCCGAGGAGCACCACTTTGGCAGATTGCCGCACCTTCAGCATCCATTCCAAAAGGCGCACCTTGCCCGGGTTCTCCGCAGCATCCATGGCGAGCCCCAGGCCTAGCAGCACCACCTTCGGGGCATGCTGCAGGAACAGGTCCATGGCCACTGCCCGCTCCGTCCCAGCTACCACTTCGTACTCCAGGCAAAGTTGGGATTCCAGCTGGATGCAAAGGTGCTTTTCTGCCTCGACCACCAGAAGCTTTTCCATAGGCGACCCTTCTCGTAATTGCTACCGGTAAGAGCATCACGTGGGGGAGCGGGGACCTCAGCCACCGAGCGTGCCGGCATTCGCCTCAGGCTTCTGCACGCCTGTTGAGCGGCTGATTTCATTGGCATTTTTTAACACCCACTATTTCTATCGCAGCGCAAACTGTTGTCAAGGAAAGGAATGTCCCTTCTGGGTCAGCGGAGGGCCTGACCGGGGCGAGCCTTTCTTGACACTGCGGGACCCATGCATTACTATCGGTTGCATTTCCATGAAATCATTGACGATTCACCAAGCATCCAGGGAGAAACCATGCAAAGCGAACTCAATTGGGACACCACACCGCTCTACCCCTCCCCCTCCGCCCCGGAACTTGCCCGCGCCTTCGAAGACGGGACCGGCCAAGTCGCCGCCTTCCGCGAGCGCTACCGGGGAAAGGTGGCGCTCCTCGACACACAGGGGCTCCTGGAAGCGCTTAAACAGTACGAGTCCCTGCAGGAGGCTCTGGCGAAGCCCCAGTTGTACGCCCACCTCCTCTTTGCGGCCGACAGCGAAAAAGACGAACACAAGCGGCTGTCGCAGAAATCCCAGGAGTTCGGCAACGCCATGGGGAGGGAGCTGATCTTCTTCGACCTGGAACTGATCCAGATGGATGAGGAGCCCTTCGCAAGGCTCGCCGACGACCTTCTCCTGGAGAACTACCGCCATTACCTGCAGATTTTGCGCAAGTTCAAGAAGCACACGCTGACCGAGCGGGAGGAGAGCCTTCTCGCGCAGAAGAGCCTGACCGGGGTGCAGGCGTTTTGCAACCTCTTCGACGAGGTCTCCGCCTCGCTGCGCTACCAGCTGGAGATCGACGGGGAGACGCGCGAGATGACCGGCGAGGAGCTGCTGGCGCTCTTGCACCACCCGGACGCGGAGCTGAGGGAAAGGGCCTTCGGTACCTTCCTCAAACGCCACGAAGAAAACGGCATCATGTTCTCGGCCGTCTTCAACAACGTCGCTTTGGACCACTCCCAGGAGCTGGAGCTGAGAAACTACGGCCACCCCATGGAGCCCACGAACCTCGGCAACGAGATCCCCAGCGAGGTGGTCGAAAGCCTGATGCGGGTCTCCGAAGAGAACTACCCGCTGGCGCAGGAATACTTCCGCCTCAAGGCGAAGCTTCTTGGGCTCCCGCGACTTAAGAACACCGACGTCTACGCCCCCATCTCCGAGAGCGACCGCAAGTACAGCTTCGAGGAGGCGCGCGCCATGACGGTCGCAGCCTACCGCGGCTTCTCCGACGAGTTCGCCGAACTTGCCGACTCCTTCTTCACCGGCAAGAGGGTCGACGTCCTCCCCCGCCCCGGCAAGAGCGGAGGCGCCTTCTGCATGGGGATGACCCCTGCGCTCCCCCCGTACCTCCTTTTGAACTTCACCGGGAACCTGCGCGACGTATCCACCATGGCGCACGAGGTCGGGCACGGCATCCACTACCTTTTGGCGCAGCGCCAGAGCATGCTGAACTACCACCCTCCGCTGCCGCTCGCCGAGACCGCGTCTGTCTTCGGCGAGATGCTTTTGACCCGGCAGCTCCTGGAACGGGAAACGGACGTGGAGGTGAAGAAGTCGCTTCTCTGCGCGAAGATAGAGGACATCATCGCCACCACCTTCCGCCAGAACGTCCTCACCAGGTTCGAGGAGCGGATGCACCTGGAGCGGGCCCACGGGCTTCTGACCGCGAGCGAGCTCTGCGACCTCTGGTGGAACGAGAACGCGAAGTTGTACGGGGACGCAGTCGAGATGATAGAGCCCTACCGCTACGGCTGGAGCTACATCTCCCACTTCATCCACGCCCGTTTTTACTGCTACTCCTACACCTGCGCCGAACTGGTCGTGCTCTCCTTGTTCCAGCGCTACCTGAAGGAGCGCGAGAGCTTCGTGCCGGTCTACCGCGACATCCTGGCCGACGGCGGTTCCAAGTCCCCCGGAGACACGCTCGCCCCCGGAGGCATCGTCTTCAGCGACCCGAGCTTCTGGCAGGGAGGGTACGATCTCCTGGGCGACCTGATCAAGGAGTTGAAGGCGCTGCTGTAACTCTCTCGGCCGCAGGTGGAAAAGACGCAAAAAGGCCCGCCGGTTTCCCGGTGGGCCCTTTCTTTGCCGCTCTTTGCTTTCAGCTCCCGCTGCGGCGTGCTGCGCTCTACCTGGTCGTTTCCTGCCTGAACCTCTCGAACTCGTTGTAATCGGGAGGCGCCGGCTTGCCGACTTGTTCGGACGGGGTGGTCTGCAGCTGGTTCCGGGCCCGGATTCCCTCGAACATCCCCCTGGTGACGGCGTTGTTGGAGCAGCCGTAGAAAACCTGGCTGCACGCCAGCAAGAGAAGAAAATACGCCTTGGTCATGCCACCCTCCTGTATGCACTCGCATGGGGAATTTGATGCAGCAAAGAATAACCGAAAAAAGGCCCGCCGGTTTCCCGGCGGGCCTTTTTCATTGCTGCAGTTGCATTAATTCTTACATCTCGTCGAACTGGAGGTACTTGTAGACGTTCTCCTTGTTCGGCTCGACCTTCTCCTTGTATACCGCCAGGTACTCGGCCGGGGTCGGGAGCTTGCCGAGGTTGACAGTGACTGCGCCCAGCTCAGCGGAGCCCAGGAACACCTTGGCGCCGTTGCCGATCCTGTCGTCGAAGTTACGGGTCGAGGTGGAGAACATGTTCACCCCGTCGGGCACGCGTGCCTGGTTACCCATGCAGAGCGAGCAGCCGGCGATCTCGACGCGTGCGCCCATGGCGCTGTAGACGGAGAAGTATGCCTCGTCCTTCAGCTTCGCCTGATCCATGCGGGTCGGCGGGCAGATCCAGGTACGGACGTTGGGGTTGAACTTGGTCCCCCTCCAGATCTCGCCTGCAGCGCGGAAGTGGCCGATGTTGGTCATGCA